>Ga0310828_1000036_pt1 | contig 293314 bp, 267 predicted proteins | sample WT_ome_3_FD_202242 | JGI IMG/M metagenome (GOLD analysis project Ga0310828, IMG submission 202242) | Sorghum-adapted microbial communities enriched on wild type (WT) sorghum from Joint BioEnergy Institute, Emeryville, California, United... ... | reverse complement strand
CCCAGCGGGCCGGCGGAATCTGCACGGCCGTCAGCCCCTCCGGTACCTGATCCCCGTCGAACCTTCCCCCGATCATGTACTTGAACGTATCATGCACGATGTCCATGTCGTAGATGATTCCGTACATCGGTTCTTCGCCCAGCAGCGAGGTGACACGTGCCAGCTCGCCGCTCTGGTGGCTGTCCGCCCAGAACTTCGGAATCTCCCTTGTATTCCGTCCGTCTTCCAATGACGTCTCAAGCACGATGCCCGCCGCGGTGAACCCGGGCTTCTCCACGATCTGATAGTCCATTTCCTTATCACCCTTGAGCATGATTTGAAAGGCGATACGCGGATAGGCTTTCAGTTTCACGCCCTCGGCGCGCGCTTGCGACGGCGCGATCCCGTGAAGCTTGCGGAATGCCTTGGCGAACGATTCCGGCGAATCATACCCGTACTTGAGCGCGACATCCAGCACCTTGCCGCCGGAGCCGGCCAGCTCCTGGGCGGCCAGTGTCAATCTGCGCCGGCGGATGTATTCGCCAACCGTCACTCCTGTGAGCATATGGAACATCCGTTGAAAATGAAACGGTGACGAGCATGCCGCCCTTGCGATATCGTCTATGGTGATCCTTTCTGCCATGTGGCGCTCCATGTAATCGATCGCCGCCTGCATCTGCTTCAGCCATTCCATGCGCATCCCTCCTGTGACTATCCTATCATCACGGTCCGCCTGATTCCTGTTCTTCCGTGCTCTTCCTGGACAGATGTAACATTCACCATCCGGCGCTCCAACACCTGCTTGACCTGCCGCTTCATGCCCCGATACACGCAAAAAAGAGGGGGCTTAGGCCCCCTCCTGCCGCCATCCGGCATCGCCTTAAGTCAGTTCACCTCGATGATCTCCCACTTCTGATTGTCTCCGCCCCACCAGAAATACTGCTGCACATTGGCGCCATTGCCTGTGCCGTTGGCATCCAGCGACTTGCCGCTGTGCCGGTTCACGATCCGCCAGCGATTGTTTCCTCCGGCGAAGACGAGGCTCCATTGCTGATTGTTGCCGCCGTTCCATTCATACTGGATCACATTGCCGCCATCCGCCGTTGAATAGCCGGAGACATCCAGCACCTTGCCGCTGTTCACATTCACGATGCGGTAGTAATTGCCGACGGTCTCGATCCGCCATTTCTGGTTGTTGCCGCCCCAGTAGTCCCACAGCTGCACGTTGGCGCTGTTGGCTGTTGATTGGCCATAGACGTCGAGCACGCGGTTGCTCTGCACGCCGCGGATGATATAATTTATATCTCTCCATGGAATCTGGGGTTGGAAGACGCCGGCAAACGGCCGGAGATCGTCGAGATCCCTTATCCGCTCATGCAAATCATGTATCAACACGGCAAGATCGAACCGCTCAACATCACGGAACCCGATCTTCAGGATCTGGTCGTCAAGGCGCCCGACGGATCGGTCATAGGCGTCAAGGCGAAAATCAATCCGCTGGTCGTCTATTACAATCGGGATATGTTCGATGTGATGGGACTTGAGCATCCGTCGGAGGATTGGGACTGGAATATGCTCGACCAAACGATCGCGGCGCTGAAAGCCGCGAAATATAAGGTGCATATCATGATGTCGCCGTTCACGCTGGAATGGCTTGCCATGAACCGATACGGCGGACGGATCTCCGATCCCGTCAATATGATGTTCGCCGGGTATCTGGACGGAGAGCGGTCGGTTCAAGCGGCCGAATGGTTCGCCTGGGTCGGCACGAAAAGGGAAGATTTCGATCACGCCGTTCCTCAAACCTCGATGACGACGATGCCCTATGTGTTGATCAACGGCGCAGCCGCACTGTCCGTCGATTATGCGCACCGTCTTCACGGCAGGTTTCATTATGAACACATCATCGAGCAAAATGACCGGATCGCCATAGCGCCGCTGCCGGGCGGCATTGATACCCGCAATCTGGCCCAGGTGACGGGGCTAGCCGTTTTATCCGGTTCCGCCAATAAAGGCGATGCGATGCAGTTGCTCAGGCATTTGCTGAAGGATCGCGATCAATATTGGCAGGATATGGCCGCGTACAGCATGCAGGGTTGGCAGGGGACGGAATTACAGAAGGACATGCCCGATCCGGAAAGAACATCGATCATCCTTCAGGAAATGAAGCGATCGGAGCCTTCATCGCTCTTTTTCAGCGAGAATCATCTTTCGGGATGGAATTACAACACGCCATATATATATCCGCAGTTCAGAGAAATTATGGACGGAACTCCTCCCAGGCAGGCGCTTGAGCATTATGCGCAGCAATTGGATGCGCTGTTCGGTTCGTTCTTGCAGGACCCCGAAGCTTATGGGAAGTGCGTAAGAGACAAGGGGAGCTTGTGCGCTTATTAAAGTTTGTACGATAATCGACGGGATACAGGCAAGCGGTGGAAGGAATGCCGCAGGCATGCCGAAAGAAGAATGCCGGATTCATGCCCGTTTATCACATGCTGCGAGGCAGCTTGATGCGTCCGCCTGAAAAGAGCTTGACAATCCAGAGCCGGCGTGTGATAATTTTTATGGTTAACGGATATCAGAAACCTTTAAGTGACAGTCCCGTGAGGCTGGCAAGGTTTACGTGAAGATCGTACGCAAAGTATGACAGGACATTTTCATACCTTTGTGCGGTCATTTTCCATGCGCTTTCCTGCGCTCCTTGCCGATTACCGGGCAAGGAGCTTTTTTGTTGCCCTTGCGTACGGCGGCAAAAACGTAGGCAAGAGTTCAGCATGGATGAACAGCGGGACGAGATCGGGAAAAAAGGAGGCGCTAAGCGCTGTGGCAACGCAAAACGAGCATGAGTTGATGGATCAAGCTTCGATCAGAAGAGCATTGACGCGCATCGCTCACGAGATTCTGGAAAGAAATAAGGGCGTTGAACATTGCGTCTTCATCGGTATCAAGACGCGGGGCGTTTATCTGGCGCAGCGGATCGCCGAGCGCATCGTGGCGATCGAAGGCGTTCAGGTTCCGGTGGCGGATCTCGATGTGACCGGATACCGCGACGATTTGCTCGTTTCGGGCAAAAGGAAGCACGTGGAAACAGAGCCCGCGCCTTTGCAGGTCGATGTCAACGACCGGATCGTCGTCCTGTTCGACGACGTGCTGTATACGGGACGCACGGTGCGGGCGGCGATGGACGCGCTGATCGATCAGGGCAGACCCCGCATGATTCAATTGGCGGTTTTGGTGGATCGCGGGCATCGCGAACTGCCGATCCGGGCCGATTATGTGGGCAAGAACATTCCGTCATCGCGGCAGGAAGAAATCATCGTCAGACTCGAAGAGAAAGACGGCATCGATCAGGTCGTCATCCAGCAGAGGGGGAAAACGACATGACGTCTTTGCAAACATTGCACGGGCGCAGTTTATTGGGACTTAAGCAGTTAAGCAAGGATGAGATCGAAGCGATCCTGCAAAGAGCCGCATATTGGGAGAATGTTAAGGAGAAGATTACGGGGAAGCTGTCGGGACGGTTTATCGCCAACATGTTCTTTGAAAACAGCACGCGCACGAGATTTTCTTTTGAGGTTGCGGAAAAAAGGCTCGGAGCCGAAGTGCTGAACTTCTCGGCGGCCGTGTCGAGCGTGCAGAAAGGGGAATCGATTTACGATACCGTGCGCACGCTCGAATCGATGGGGATCGACGCCGGGGTCATTCGGCTGAAGCCGGTCGGCGTGCTGGATGAGCTGGCGGAGAAAATCAGGATTCCGCTCATCAATGCGGGAGACGGCAACAACGAACACCCGACGCAGGCACTGCTCGACATTTACACGATGAGAAAACATTTCGGCGACATCAAGGGACTCACGGTGTCGATCATCGGCGACATCCAGCACAGCCGAGTGGCCCGTTCGAATTACTGGGGGCTGACGAAGATGGGATGCCGCGTCCGGTTCTGCGCGCCGCCCAACCTGATGGCAAAAGATCTGGACGTCGAATATGTGCCGATCGAGGAAGCCCTGCAGTCGGACGTCGTCATGATGCTGCGCGTCCAGCTCGAACGGCATGAGACCGGGATGATCAAGGACGCGGAAGATTACCGCGAACATTACGGCCTTACAGCGGAACGCGCCAGGTTGATCAAGCCGCACGCGATCATCATGCATCCGGCTCCGGTCAACCGCAATGTGGAGATTGACGATGAAGTGGTCGAGCACGAGCAGTCGCGCATCTTCCAACAGATCGCCAACGGCGTGCCGGTGCGGATGGCCGTGCTCGAGCGCGCGCTGGGCTGACGGGCACGGTCGCGATGGCCAGCGGAAGCGTATGACACATAAAACCGAAACACCAATAGTACTTCCCATATAATCTGCAAATGATCCGTTGCCGCGCTTCGGTTGAGATTGACGGACAACGATCGGATAGATAACGGGATAATCGATACGAAAAGATGGACACGTGCCATCGGGAATGACTCGGCCAGGAGGATGACATGGGAATCTGGATCAAAGATGCAAGCATCGTAAATCGTACGACCAATGAACTGGAATTGAAATCCGTATATGTCGAGCGGGGCGTCATCGCTTCGATCATCGACGCGGGCGAACCGCTCGATGCAAGCGACCATGACGTGATCGACGCGAAGGGGGCGCTTCTGTCTCCCGGATTCATCGACATGCACGTTCATCTGCGCGAACCGGGATATGAGTATAAGGAAACGATCGCGACAGGCACACGGGCCGCGGCGCGCGGCGGTTTCACCACGATCGCCTGCATGCCGAACACGAAGCCGGTCATCGATACGCCGGAGACGCTCCGGTACGTGTACGATAAAGCCGAGCAAGAAGGGATCGTGCGCGTATTATCGTATGCCTGCATATCCAGGGGAGAGAAGGGCGAGGAATTGACGGACTTCCGGGCGCTGAAAGATGCGGGCGCGATCGGCTTCACGGACGACGGAGTCGGCGTGCAGAGCGCCGGGCTGATGAAGAAGGCGATGGCGCTGGCCGCATCGATCGGCCGGCCGATCGTCGCCCATTGCGAAGACGAAACGCTGGTAGAAGGCGCCGCGGTGACCGAGGGCGAGTTCGCGAAGCGTCACGGGCTGAAGGGCATTCCGAACGAGTCGGAGGCGATTCATGTCGGGCGGGATATTTTGCTCGCCGAGGCGACGGGGGTTCATTACCACGTGTGCCATATCAGCACCGAGCAGTCGATCCGTCTCGTGCGTTTCGGCAAACAGCTCGGCGTCAAGGTGACGACGGAAGTATGTCCGCATCATCTGCTTCTGTGCGACGAAGACATACCGGACAGCCTGGATGCCAACTGGAAGATGAACCCTCCGCTGCGCAGCAGGAAAGATGTGGAGGCGTGCATCAAAGGATTGGAAGACGGGACGATCGATATGATCGTCACCGACCATGCGCCGCACAGCGCGGAAGAAAAAGCACGCGGCATGGACAAAGCGCCGTTCGGGATCGTCGGATTGGAGACGGCATTTCCGCTGCTTTACACGAGATTCGTGGCGAGCGGCAGGTGGACGCTCGGGTTCCTTCTGGACAAGATGACGCGGAAACCGGCCGAAGTGTTCGGACTGCCGTACGGAAGGCTGGAAATCGGAGCGCCCGCCGATCTGACGCTGATCGATCTTCATACCGAGAGGGAAGTGCGGGCGGACGAATTCGAGTCGAAGGGGAAAAATTCTCCGTTCATCGGCTGGAAGCTGAAAGGCTGGCCGATCATGACGATGGTCGATGGAACTGTCGTATGGAAACAAACCGAATAATCGTGTACAATTTGAATTGAACGACTGCATAAATATGTGGTATCTTGTATAAATATGAGACCATTCATCAGCCATGATGCGCCGGACAGGCGCTTCGCGCCTGATGGAGTTTAGTGAAGGGATGATGATGATGCAAGCAAGACTTTTACTGGAGGACGGTACGCTGTTCGTCGGACAATCGTTCGGAAGCGAGACCGAATCGTTCGGTGAAGTGGTGTTCAACACCGGCATCACCGGTTATCAGGAAGTGTTGTCCGATCCGTCCTATTGCGGACAGATCGTCACGATGACATATCCGCTGATCGGCAATTACGGGATCAGCCGCGACGATTTCGAAGCGATGGGTCCGGCGATTCACGGGCTTGTCGTGCGGGAAGTGGAGCATGTCCCCAGCAACTGGCGCGCGCAATACACGCTCGACCAATTGCTGAAAGAATACGGCATCCCCGGCATTAGCGGCATCGATACGCGCATGCTGACGCGCAAGATCCGCCATGCCGGCACGATGAAAGGCGTGATCACGACGTCCGACGCGCCGGTCGAGGAACTTGCCGAACGTTTGGGCGCCTATCAGCTGCTGACCGATCAGGTGCCGCGCGTTTCGACCAAATCGATCTTTACGATTCCGGGAAGAGGGGAACGGATCGTGCTCATCGATTTCGGATCGAAAAGCGGCATCTTGCGGGAACTGACGAAGCGCGGCTGCGATGTGATCGTTGTGCCGCACGATACGACTGCGGAACAGATTCGCCGGCTCCATCCGGACGGCATTCAGTTGTCGAACGGCCCCGGCGATCCGAAGAACGTGATGCATGCCGTGAAGACGATCTCGCAGCTCATCGGCGAATATCCGATCTTCGGCATCTGTCTCGGTCATCAGCTGCTCGCCTTGGCATGCGGCGCGGATACGGCGAAGATGAAGTTCGGTCACCGCGGCGGCAATCATCCGGTTAAAGATCTTCGCACGAACCGCTGCTACATCACGTCGCAAAATCACGGATACACCGTGCGGGAGGATTCGCTGGCTGGCACCGGTTTGCAGGTGACCCACATCAACAACAACGACGGTACGATCGAAGGGTTGCGGCACGAGAAATATCCGGCTTTCTCCGTTCAATACCATCCGGAGGCGGCGCCGGGACCGATCGATTCGGGCTACCTGTTCGACGAGTTCCTGGACATGATCAGGGAACACAGAAAGCGCAATTCGGAATTGCCGAAACAAGTACAATTCGCCGCCGCCAATCGGAAGGGAGAGTTGGCATATGCCCAAAAATAAAGACTTGAAGAAAATACTCGTGATTGGCTCCGGGCCAATCGTGATCGGACAAGCGGCAGAGTTCGACTATGCGGGAACGCAGGCTTGTCAGGCGTTGAAAGAAGAAGGCATCGAAGTCGTGCTGATCAACAGCAATCCGGCGACGATCATGACGGACACGAATATGGCGGACAAGGTGTACATAGAGCCGATCACGCTCGAATTCGTGTCGCAGATCATTCGCCAGGAACGTCCGGACGGGTTGTTGCCGACGCTCGGCGGCCAGACGGGATTGAATATGGCCGTGGCGCTTGCCAAGGCCGGCGTGTTGGAGCGGGAGAATGTGAAGCTGCTCGGAACGCAGCTGAAGGCGATCGAACGGGCGGAAGACCGCGACCAATTCCGCGAACTGATGCGGGAACTGAACGAGCCGATTCCGGAAAGCACGATCGTCACATCGGTGCAGGAAGCCGTCGATTTTTCCAATGAGATCGGCTATCCGGTCATCGTTCGTCCGGCGTACACGCTCGGCGGAACCGGCGGCGGCATCTGCAACGACGAGGAAGATCTCCGCGAAGTGGTGGCCAACGGGCTCCGCTACAGTCCGATCGGGCAATGTCTGATCGAGAAGAGCATCGCCGGCATGAAGGAAATCGAATATGAGGTCATGCGCGATGCCAATGATAACTGCATCGTCGTCTGCAACATGGAAAACGTCGATCCGGTGGGCGTGCACACGGGGGATTCGATCGTGGTGGCGCCGAGCCAGACGCTGTCGGACCGCGAATATCAGATGTTGCGCTCGGCGGCGTTGAAAATTATCCGCGCGCTGAATATCGAAGGCGGATGCAACGTGCAATTTGCCCTTGATCCGCACAGCTTCCAATATTACGTCATCGAGGTGAATCCGCGCGTCAGCCGCTCCTCCGCGCTCGCGTCCAAGGCGACCGGTTATCCGATCGCGAAGATGGCGGCGAAGATCGCGATCGGTTATACGCTCGATGAAATCATCAATCCGGTGACGGGTCAGACGTACGCATGTTTCGAACCGACGATCGATTATGTCGTCACCAAAGTGCCTCGCTGGCCGTTCGATAAATTCACGACGGCGAACCGCAAACTCGGCACGCAGATGAAAGCGACCGGCGAAGTGATGGCGATCGGCCGCACGTTCGAGGAATCGCTGCATAAGGCCGTAAGGTCGCTGGAGATCGGCGCGCATCGCCTTTATCTGAAAGATGCGGAAAAGCTGGACGATGAGACTCTGCGCAAAAGACTGCAAAAAGCGGACGACGAGCGCCTGTTCCTGATCGCCGAAGCGTTCCGCCGCGGATACGATCTGCAGGATATTCAGGATCTGACGAAGATCGACTGGTGGTTCCTGACGAAAATCGAAGGGCTTGTCCGATTCGAACAGCGTTTGCGCAGCGAGCAGCTGACCGATGAACTGCTTTATGAAGCGAAGCGCAAAGGATTCACCGACCGCGCGATCGCGGAACTCAGAGCGGAAGGACGGCAAGTCAATCTGACGACGGAACGCGAGGTGCGCGCGCATCGCCTGCAGCGGGGCATCCGCCCGGTGTACAAGATGGTCGACACCTGCGCCGCGGAGTTCGAGGCGACGACTCCATATTACTACTCGACGTATGAGACGGAGAACGAAGTCGTCAGAACCGATAAGGAGAAAGTCATCGTGCTCGGTTCCGGTCCGATCCGCATCGGCCAGGGGGTTGAATTCGACTACTCGACCGTTCACGCCGTATGGGCGATACAGGAAGCCGGATATGAAGCGGTCATCATCAACAACAACCCGGAAACCGTTTCGACGGATTTTAACACGTCCGACCGCCTGTATTTCGAGCCGCTGTTCTTTGAAGATGTCATGAACGTGGTCGACCAGGAGAAGCCGATCGGCGTCATCGTGCAGTTCGGCGGCCAGACCGCGATCAATCTCGCGGGCAAACTGGCCGAAGCGGGCGTCCGCATTCTCGGCTCGAGCATGGAATCGATCGATACGGCCGAAGACCGCAAGAAGTTCGAAGCGCTGCTGTCCAGACTCGGCATCGCCCAACCGCCGGGGACGACGGTCACCTCGGTGGAAGAGGCGGTCGGCGCGGCCTCATCTCTCGGCTATCCGGTGCTGGTGCGCCCGTCGTACGTGCTTGGCGGACGCGCGATGGAAATCGTATACAACGATCAGGAACTGCTCAGCTACATGGAGCAGGCGGTCAAGATCAATCCCGAACATCCGGTGCTGATCGACCGTTACATGCAAGGAAAGGAAGCGGAAGTGGACGCGATCTGCGACGGCGAAACCGTCCTCATCCCCGGCATCATGGAGCATGTGGAGCGGGCGGGCGTTCACTCCGGCGATTCGATCGCCGTTTATCCGCCGCAAACGATTTCGGAAGAATTGAAACAGCAGATGGTGGACATCACGGTCAACATCTCGCGGGCGCTCGGAGTTGTGGGTCTCATCAATATTCAATTCGTCATCTTCCAGGACCGGGTTTATGTGATCGAGGTGAATCCGCGTTCGTCCAGAACGGTGCCGTTCCTCTCCAAGGTTACGAACATCCCGATGGCGAATATCGCGACGCGCGTCATCCTGGGAGCAAAACTGAAAGACATGGGATACGAGACCGGATTGTGCAAGGAAGACAAATTCGTGTCGGTTAAAGTTCCGGTATTCTCCTTCGCCAAACTGCGCCGCGTGGAGCCGACGCTCGGACCGGAAATGAAGTCAACGGGCGAAGTGATGGGACGTGATGTGAATTTCGCCAAAGCGCTGTACAAAGGGCTCGTCGGCGCGGGCATGAAAATTCCCGCCAACGGCACGATCATCGCCACCGTCGCGGACAAGGATAAGGCCGAAGCGGCGGAACTGCTCAAAGGTTTCGCAAACCTCGGATATCATATCATGGCGACGAGCGGCACGGCCGATGCGCTTGAGAAAGCGGGACTGCGCGTGACGCGGGTGAAGAAGCTGAGCGAAGGATCGCCGAACATTCTTGATTTCATCCGCACCGGCGAAGCGCATCTGATCGTGAACACATTGACGAAGGGCAGAACGCCGGAACGCGACGGATTCCGAATTCGCCGCGAAGCGGTGGAAAACGGCGTCGTCGTCATGACATCGCTCGACACGGTGCGGGCGCTTCTGCAGATGCTGGAGACGATCAATTTCTCCTCTGCGCCGATGCCGTCCTGATGCCGGGATGCCTCAATGCCATAATGAAACCGGACATAAATGCGGGGAAATGACGCTCACGAACGCGTTGTGCGGGAACGTCGATTTCCCCGCAGTCACATGAACCTGTTTGCGGGTACAAATATGAAAACAACCGTGGAAATATAACTACGGACCAAGTGCAACCGATGGGAGGAACTTCATCATGTACATGGAGACTGTCGCGGGACGGTTGATGGTGGCGCTGGACTATCCGGATGCGCGGTCGGCGGAATCGCTGCTGGATGAGCTGAAGGGCATTCCGTGCTATATGAAGGTCGGCATGGAGTTGTTTTATGCGGCGGGTCCCGCCTTCATCGAGCGGCTGAAGCGCGACGGATACAAAGTATTTCTTGACCTGAAAATGCACGATATCCCGAATACGGTGCGGGGCGGAGCGCGCAGCATTACCGGCATGGGGGTCGATATGTTCAATGTCCATGCGGCGGGAGGCGTCAAGATGATGGAGGCGGCGCTTTCAGGCGTGAAAGATGCTCAACAGGCCGGGACTGCCCAAAGCGATCCGATCGTCATCGCCGTCACGCAGCTGACCAGCACCGACCAGACGGTGCTGAATGAGGAGATCGGCATAGCGGGCACGGTGGAAGAAGCGGTGCTTCGTTACGCGCGGATCGCTCAGACGGCGGGACTGCACGGCGTGGTCGCATCGCCGCTTGAGGTGCGTCTGATTAAGGAAGCCTGCGGAGAACCGTTTATCACCGTAACGCCGGGCATCCGTCCCGCGGGCGCCGACTCTCACGATCAGTCGCGCGTGCTCACGCCGGGTGAAGCCATCCGCCAAGGCTCCGACTATATTGTGGTCGGACGTCCGATCACGAAAGCTTCATCCCCCCGGCAGGCTGCCGAAGCGATTCTGCTTGAGATGGCCCGCGCAGGAACCATTCATGATCCGAAACCATGCACATGATTCGCAGCCGGGCAAGAACGAGCCCCGTGCGGTTGACCATAAAAAGGAGAGTGCAATAATGCAGGCCAATGAGACGATTGCGAGAAACATAGCCAGCGCGCTGCTCGAGATCGGAGCGGTGTCGCTCAATGCGAAAAATCCTTTCACGTGGACTTCGGGAATCAAGTCTCCCATCTACTGCGACAACCGATTGACGATTTCGTATCCGCAGATCCGCGGCATGATCGCCGACGGATTTGCGTCCCTGATCCGCACCCGTTATCCGGATGCCGAATTGATCGCGGGAGCGGCCACGGGCGGGATCCCTCACGCCGCGCTGGTCGCCGATCGCTTGAATCTGCCCATGGTGTACGTGCGCAGCAAACCGAAAGAGCACGGCCAGGGCCGCATGATCGAAGGGGTCGTGCAACAGGGGGCCAAGACGATCGTCATCGAGGATCTGGTTTCGACCGGGAAGAGTTCGCTGAGAGTCGCGCAGGCCGTGAGGGACGAAGGCGGACAGGTGCTGGCGGTGGCGGCCATCTTTACCTATGAATTCGCCGCGGCGACGGCTGCTTTCCGGGAAGCGGGCATCGCGCTGCATACGCTGTCCAACTATTCCACGCTTATCCAATGCGCGCTGGAGAGCGGAAGGATCGACGAAGAATCTCTGGCTTTGCTTAAAAAATGGAGAGATAATCCGCAACTCTACGCCTGAACACCCTTCTATGAAAGAAGGATCAAAACCAAAATCTCTTAATTTTTTCTTAACTTCTTCGCGCTGCCCTGTCGAGGGGCAGCGCTTTTCTATATAATATATAATTTGTAAGACGATTGTAGAAAGAAGACAGGAAAATAGATTCGAAAGTTTTTTTATGAGGGTTGTAACTTTTTCCTCTGATTCGACGTCATAAATGCAGTGGAATAAGGATAAGGGAGCGTATGGACTATGGCTTGGTTTCGCAGGTCAGGCAATCATACAGAACCATCAAAAGAGGGGGTTGTTCATGCGGACGACGGCGCAGCGGCCGAACCGGTTGCCGCCGGCAAGCCTGAATGGTCACCGCCCGGAGAGAAACTTCTTGTGGTAAAAAATGTGGAAAGAGTATTTCATGTTGGTTCGAGGGAACTGCACGTGCTGAAAGGAATCAATATGGAACTTGGCTGGAAGCAGCTCGTCATGCTCAGAGGAAGATCGGGTTCCGGCAAAACGACGCTGCTCAATCTTATCGGCGGGCTTGATAAGCCGACGCGCGGCGAAATCTACTTTCAGGGACAACCGTTCCACGAATGGAACGATGATCAGAGGACGATCGCACGGCGCAAGGAGATCGGGTTCATCTTTCAATCATACGCCCTGCTCCCGCTGCTTTCCGCCTACGAGAATGTGGAACTGTCGCTTCGCATGTCGGGCGTTCCGAAAAACGAATGGAAGGAACGCATCACGTACTGCCTGGAACTCGTCGGACTCGGCAAGCGGATGCACCACCGTCCGTACGAGCTTTCCGGCGGCGAGCAGCAGCGCGTTGCCATCGCCAAGGCGATCGCGCATCGGCCGAAGCTCATTCTTGCCGATGAGCCGACGGCCGAACTCGATTCGCAGATGGGAGCCCAGGTGATGAATGTGTTCCGCGACATCATCGAATCCGAACATATCACGATCTGTATGACTACGCACGATCCGACTATTATGGAGGTAGCTGACCATGTTTATGAAATGGTGGACGGCAAATTCGTCTCGTAAATCGTATGCAAGCAAAATGATGGTATTAATGCTGGTATTGTTGATGACGGCCATGAGCGGCTGCGCTCTGTTGCCGGAAGAGCAGCTGGAAGAGAAGCTGCCGTCGATTACGCCGCCCACGATCGCCAAGAAGCCGGAGTACACGGTGACGACGGATACGATCGAGGTCAAAGTTCGCGGCATCGGCAAGATCATGTCCATGCAGGAAGAGGAGTTGTTTTTCACGAGCGACGGTTCGCGGATTCGCGACATTTTCGTTCAGACCGGCGATTACGTGACGGCCGGAACGGTGTTGGCGGAGTTGGACACGTCGCAGCTTGAAAGTCAGATTCGCTCCATGAGGCTTCAGATGCGCAGCCGGGAACTGGCGATGATCGAACTGCTTCGCAAGGCGCAGGAGATTCCGCCGGATGAACTGGAACAGGAGAAGATCAATTTCGAGCTGGAAAGATTGAAGCTTGTCGAACTGGAAGAACAGTTGGAGCGGGCGAAACTGGTCGCTCCGTTCGACGGTACGATCGTTTCGATCCACTACAATCGCGGTGATCAGGTGCAGGCTTATCAGAAGGTGATGGTCATTTCCGATCTGACCAAGCTGACGGTGGCTGCCGACATCAGTTCCAGCGACGTCGCCAAGATCGCCGTGGGCATGGATGCGATCGTGGATATCAACGCCCACGGGCAATTTAAGGGCAAGGTCGTGCGTCTCCCCGTGGAGAAGCAAAATTCGTCCTACAATCCGTGGGACCCGTGGGGCAATAACAGAAAAACCGAAACGATCGACGATTACGTCGTCATCGAAATCGAGAATTTTCCGGAAGGAGCCGCGCGCGGAACGCCGCTCAGCGCTCAGATCATCACAGAACGGCGCGAGAACGTCGTCGTCATCCCGCCGTCCGCGCTTCGAACGCTGTCCGGGCGGTATTACGTCCAGGTCGTTGATCAGGACGGAACGAAGCGGGAAGTGGATGTGGAGGTCGGGCAGCAAACCCCAACGCAGGTGGAAATTGTAAAAGGATTGGAACCAGGACAGAAAGTAGTGGGTAGATAATGGGTATGCCGTTGTTACGTTTTTTGTTCCGCAAAATGTGGAATACGCGGTGGATGACGCTCACCACGCTGCTTGGCTTGATTATCGCAGTTGCGTTTACCAGCGGTATCCCCATGTATTCGGACGGCGCGCTCAAGCGGCTCGTCTCCGATTCATTGGAGGAGAGAAACGCGGGATACCCCGCCGGTTCCATGCTGATTCGTTATCAGGCCGTCGGCAATACGCGGACAGATTTGCAAGCTTATCAGGATGTGGATGAATACATCCGGGTTAACGTGCCGGAAATGGTCGGCTTCCAATACTATACATATGTGAAGACGACCGGTCTGAGACCGACGACCGTTACGCCCGTCGATCCTTCGACGGTGGATACGAGCCGAAAGCGGACGATGTCCGTGCAATCGATGAACGGGATCGGCGACAATATCGAGATTATGAACGGCAAGATGTTCTCGGATGAAATGGCAAACGGCGTCGTGGAAGCGATCGTCTATGAGGAGGCGCTGTCCCGCAATTATTTCCGGGTCGGCGACGAGTTTCATTACCAGTTTTCGACGGCCAAGGGCGTCCAAGCGATCATCGTAAAGGTCGTCGGTTCGTTCCAGCCGACGGATATGACGAATCCGTACTGGTACCAGGGACTCGAAACGTTGATGAATACGTTCATCATCAGCGACAAGGTGATGCATGAGAACCTGCTGAACGACAAGCAGGCGGCGCTCAATGTCGCAAGCTGGTTTTACGTGTTCAACCTGCACGACATCACCACGAGCCAACTGGCGCCGCTGGCAGATACGCTTAACCGGATCGACATCGATGTGTATCAGCGGTTGGAAGGCACGCGCATGACCTTGTCGTTCAAGGAGATGCTCAGTGAATTCCGCTCGCAGAGCATGCATCTGAAAATGCTGTTGTTTACGCTGGCGGCCCCGATGATCGTCATGGTGTTCTACTTTATCGCGATGATCTCCCGCCAGTCTCTCGAACGCCAGAAAAGCGACATCGCGGTATTGCGCAGCCGCGGCGCGAGCACCAGCCAGATCATCTGGATCTATTTGCTCGAGGGCATCTTCCTGGGAGGCATCGCGCTGGTTATCGGATCGCTGCTCGGATGGTTCGTGGCGAAGAGCATCGGGTCGTCCGACGGTTTCCTGACGTTCGTCAACCGGCGAGCGATCCCGGTCGACGTATCGCTGAACACCTTGATCTATTCGATACTGGCGGTCATCATAGCCGTGGGATCGGCGATGATCCCCGCGATCGTCTTCGCGCGTTCGACGATCGTCAGTTTGAAGCGTCAGATGGCGAGAGCCGACCGCAAACCTTTGTGGCACCGATTTTATCTGGATATTGTGATGCTTGCCGTTTCTGCGTACGGCTGGTATTTGTTCTATGAAAATCAATATATCTCGCTGACGACCGGATTGCGGAACGATCAGCTGCAAGTAGATCCTCTGTTGTTCTTCGTGCCGGCGGTCAGCATCTTTTCCCTGGGACTGTTCTTCCTGAGACTGTTCCCGTGGATTTTGCGGTTCCTGGGCTGGCTGGGCGGGAAGTGGCTTTCCGTTCCGCTGTATCTGACGCTGACCCAGTTGTCGCGGTCCGCAAAATCGTATTATCCGCTCATGATCTTGCTCATTCTGACGCTGGGTCTCGGGGTTTACAATTCTTCAGCGGCGAGGACGATCGATCTGAATTCGACCGAACAGCTGTTATATCGGTACGGTTCCGACGTGATCGTCAAAACCGTATGGGAAGGCTATACGGCCGGGCTGACGCCGCCGCCGAACTGGGGCGGCGGTGGAGGAAACGGAGGAGATAACGGAAACGGAGGCAATGACGGCAACGATGGCGGGAACAATGGAGGGAACAACCCCGGGCCAAATCCGGGTCCTAACAATCCGCAAACCGGTTCGCAGCTGATGTTTTATCGTGAACCGCCGTTTGAGATTTACCGCCAGCTCGAAGGCGTCAAACACGCTGCGAAGGTGCTTCGCACGAACGTGAATGTCGTGGTGGCGGGAAGGACGAAAGGGCAGGGCGAACTGTTGGGCATTCAGAACGACCGGTTCGCGCCCGTGGCCTGGTTCAGGCTGGATATGTTCCCGAAATATCATCCGTACGCGTATCTCGACGCGATGGGAAGTTTCGAGAATGCCGTCGTGGTGTCGCAAAAATTTGCCGAAGAAAATTTGCTGGAACCCGGAGATACGATCTCCCTTGTCATACAGCAAACACGTCTCGAGTTCATCATTGTCGGCACCGTTCCGTACTGGCCGTCCCAATATCCGGACGTGAAACCTTTCTTCATCGTGAACCTGGATTACATCTATGATCAGCTGCCGCTCATTCCGTATGAAGTGTGGCTGAAAATGGAAGAAGGCGCGCTGCTTGCACCCGTTATCGAGGGACTGCAACAAAATCAAATCCAGATTGCGTCAATAGAAGATGTAAGGAGAGAATTGGCAGAACAGGCGAGACATCCGTCGAGGGGCGGCGTGTTCGGCATTCTGAGTCTCGGGTTCCTCATCTCGGTCATCGTCTCCCTGATCGGGTATCTGTTGTACTGGTTCTTCAACTTGTCAAGCCGTGTCGTGCAGTTCGGCGTTCTGCGCGCCATGGGGCTGTCGCGCAAGCAGCTGACCGGCATGCTTCTGCTGGAACAACTGTTTACGGCGGGACTGTCGATCGGCCTCGGGATCGGCATCGGCAGATTGGCGAGCTACTTATACTTGCCGTTCCTGCAGACGAGCGAGAATGTGCAGCAGCAAGTTCCTCCGTTCCGCATCATCTTTGATGCCAAGGACGATCTGGCGATCTATATCATCGTCTTCATCATGCTCTTGATCGGCGCAACGATGCTGTTCATGCATATCCGCCGGTTGAGAGTGCATCAGGCCATCAAACTTGGAGAGGAGCGCTGATCCGATGATCTACTGCGAAGGTCTGGTCAAGATATACAAGACGGATGTTGTCGAAGTCGTGGCTCTTCAAGGTTTGAACATCGAAGTCAAGGAAGGCGAGATGATGGCGATCATCGGCAACAGCGGCAGCGGCAAGTCGACTCTGCTGAACATACTCGGCGGACTCGACCGGCCGTCCGCCGGACAGGTTCGCGTCGGCGAATGGGACTTGTTGAAAATTACGGATAAACAGCTCGTCGAATACAAGCGCAAGACGGTCGGATTCATCTGGCAGAACAACGCCCGCAACCTGTTGCCGTTCTTGACGGCGCTTGAAAATGTGGAGACGCCGATGATGCTGAACGGGACGTACGATCGGGCGTATGCGAAGCAGCTGCTCGAATGGGTGGGCCTGAAGGAACGGATGCACAACAAGCTGCACCAGTTGTCCGGGGGTGAGCAGCAGCGGGTGGCGATCGCGATCGCTCTCGCGAATCGCCCGCGGCTGCTGCTGGCCGACGAACCGACCGGCTCTGTCGATACGCAGACGAGCGACATGATCATGGACATTTTCCGCCGGTTGAACCGCGAGCTTGGCGTCACGATCGTCATCGTCACGCATGATCTCAGTCTTGCCAGCAAAGTCGACCGCGTCGTCGCGATCCGCGACGGTATGACGAGCACCGAATTCGTGAAACGCAATCCCAATCTGGATATTGCCGCTGGCGAACGAAAATCGATCAACGAAGTGCATGAGGAATATGTCGTTGTCGATCGCGCGGGGCGATTGCAGGTGCCGAAGGAATACTTGGCCGCATTGCAAGTTGAGAACAAGGTGTCGATGGAATTTGACGGCGAGAAAATCATCATAAAAGCACCAAATTCACTGGAGGGTCATAAACATGTGGAATCGAAACAGACGTAAACGATTGTTCCTCATCTGCCTGATTGCGACGTTGTTCATCCCCGTCATGGCTGCGTGCACCAAAGAAGCGCAGCCGAAAAACAACACGCAGCGCACGCTTCGTTTCGCCAGCGGCTTCGAATATGTCGGGGTGAACGGGGAAGCGTTCAGGAATTATACCGAATTGTTCGAGTTTGCTTATGACAACATCAAGATCGAATATGTGGAAACGACCGATCAGAGCCGCTACGCCGGGGGGATCTACATCCCGCCGGAGGACGGAGAGGAACAGCAGACCGATCCGCTTGAAGCGCTGAAGGAAGTGATGACCGGGCCGACTCCGCCGGATATCGTCATGATCGACTACAACCAGCTTCCCGCGCTTATCAACGAGAACCTGCTCGTATCTCTCGACGAACTGATCCGCAACGAGAAAGATTACAACATCGACGATTTCGTCCCGGCCGTCATCGACGGGTTGAGAAAACCGGGGAACGGGACGTTGTACGCGCTCGCGCCGCTCTTCTATTCGTCGGCCGTCATCTACAACAAGCAGCTTTTCCTGGATAAAGCGGTGCCGTTTCCGACGGACGGCATGACATGGCAGGATTTGTTCGAACTGGCGCGCCGCGTTGCGGTGAAGGATGAAAACAATCCGGTGTACGGATTCAGCTTCAATACGTACTACGGCGGAGGCATCTGGGATCTGTTCCAGAACATGAACACTTACACGACGCCGCTCGGCATGAAATGGGTCGACATCGATACGATGACGATGACGGCGAATACGCCCGGCTGGCAGGAAGTGTGGAGACTGTTCGTCGATCTGTACAAGGAAGGCGTATTGCCGCAAGAACCGGATTGGAGCAAGCCGCGCGAAGGTCCGGTGGCCTGGGACCTGTTCCTGTCGGGCGAAGTGGCGATGGCCGTCGTGTCGTACAACTATCTGTCTGAAGTGATTTACGCGAACAACAACGCGGAGCGGATCGAAGGGTTCGAACCGATCGATTGGGATGTGGTCACGCTTCCGACGCATCCGGAAGCGCCGGGAGTCGGAACGAGCATTGGCTATGAAGGCATTTTCGCGATCAACGCCAAAGCGGAAAATATGGAGGACGCCTGGGAGTTCATCAAGTTCATCACGGGAGAAGAATGGGCGCGCATCAAGTCGAAGAGCGTGTACAATATGCCTGCGAGAAAGTCCTACATTCAGAAGAAAGAAGGAGCGGACTACAATCTCGACGCGTTCCTGCAGCTGTCGCCGCCGGAGGACACGACCTATGAGTCGAGGCTTTGGCAAAAGCTTCCGAATTATTGGGAACTGATGAGCATCGGACAACGAAAACTGGTTGAAGTCATCAACGAGAATAAGAGCATAGAACTTGCGTTGCAGGAGTGGGAGACCGAAGGTCAGGCGGCCATACAGGCCATGCTGGAACAGAAGCAAAACCCCGGTGACGGCGGCGATGATGTCATCACGTTGCCGGTTATCAGATAGCTCGCATGAGTTAATCGATAAACATCCCAGCCCTCAATGGAATGCCGGCAGTTTGTTTGACTTGATCTGAACGGACGTTCGCTGCCGGCATTCTTTGACGGACTTTAAGGAAATCTGTAAGCCGGACGATGCCGACAAATTCCTTTGAAAGGGACACATCATGATCAACCGTACCGGCCTCTTGCTCCGGTGCGGTTTTTTTCAGTTCGGCGGTTATTCGTTCAGAGAAAACATCATCATTCGGACTAGGATTTATTGGAGGGGCATGAAAATGCGGAGGCAAACCGGACACAAACGATTATTTCTGATCGGTCTTATTGTATCCTTGCTCATTCCCGTCTTGGCGGCATGCACCAAAGAAGCGCAGCCGAAAAACCATAATACGGAGCGGACGCTCCGCTTTGCCAGCGGTTTTGAATATGTCGGCGAGGATGGGCAGGTGTTCAGGAATTATACCGAATTATTCGAGTTTTCCCATAAAGACATCAGGATCGAGACGCTCCAGACGAGTTACCAGCAAAAAAACGGCAGCGGATATTTCTACATTCCGCCTCAATCTGGTGAGGAAGAGGAGCAGGCCGATCCTATCAAGGCGCTGATTGACCTGATGACGGGGCCGACTCCGCCGGATATCGTCCTGATCGATTACAGCCATCTGCCTTCGCTCATCAATGAGAACTTGCTCGTGTCGCTGGACGAACTGATCCTGAATGAAAAAGATTATAACATCGATGATTTCGTTCCGGCCGTGATCGAAGGATTGCGAAAAGCGGGGAACGGCACGCTTTACGCTCTGGCCCCGATGTTCTATTCTTCTGCCCTCATCTACAATAAGCAGCTGTTTCTGAACAAAGCGGTGCCGTTTCCGACGGACGGCATGACGTGGCAGGAGATGTTCGAACTGGCGCGCCGCGTGACGGTAAAAGACGAGGAAAACCCGGTATACGGTTTTGCCTTCGAGAGATATTACGGAAACGGAGGCATTTGGGGGCTGCAGCGGTACATGACGAACAACTACACGATGCCGCTCGGCATGAAGTGGATCGACGAAGAAACCCTTACGATGAAGGTGAATACTCCGGCCTGGCAGGGAGTATGGAAGCTGTTCACCGATCTGTATAAGGAAGGGGTGCTGCCGCAGGAACCGGATTGGAGCAAACCGCGCGATAATCCGTATGCATGGGATATGTTCCTGTCGGGCGAAGTGGCGATGACCATCGTACCGTACACCTACCTGTGGGAAATCATCTCTGCTAACAACAATGCGGATCGAATTGACGGATTCGAGCCGATCGATTGGGATGTGGTCACGGTGCCGACGCATCCCGAGGCGCCCGGCGTAGGAACAGAGATCTACTATGACGGTCTTTTCGCGATCAACGCCAAAGCGGAAAATATGGAAGATGCCTGGGAGTTCATCAAGTTCATCACGGGAGAACAATGGGCGCGCGTCAAGTCGAAGAGCGTGTACAATATCATGTCCAGAAAGTCCTTCATCGAGAAGATCGAAGGCGTGGACTACAATATCGACGCTTTTCTGCAGCTGTTCCCGTCGGAGTATGCGCTCGATGAATCGAGACTGCGCCAGAAGCTGCCCGAATACTGGTCGATTATGAACATCGGTGAGCAGAAGCTTGCCGATGTCATCAACAACAACAAGAGCATCGAACTTGCGCTGCAGGAATGGGAGACGGAAGGACAGGCGATGATTCAGTCGATTAAGGAGCGTCAGCAAAACGGATCGGACGGCGGTCTCCGCATGATCGAACTGCCCGCCATCCCGGCGCCGGTTATTATCGATTAATCGGAAGATCGGTTCCTCTAAGATACGATCCTGATCACACGCAGTTGATGCGGGATGTTACGGACAACCTGAATGTAACAACACTTGCCGTTACGCAACCGTGCAGGATGTATGTGTTCCATCAACCGCGCCGGATCGGTTCCGGCGCGGTTGATGCAGTTCTACTTGCTCAAAATGACCGCTTGACATGGCGTGATAATTGGAATACAATATTTTTTGTCGCTATAAAGAAGGCGTATTTCACTGTACATCGATTAGCGATGATCATGAAATGACGCGGGGTGGAGCAGCCAGGTAGCTCGTCGGGCTCATAACCCGAAGGCCGCAGGTTCAAATCCTGCCCCCGCAATTTCGGGCCTTTAGCTCAGTTGGTCAGAGCGGTCGGCTCATAACCGATTGGTCACAGGTTCGAGTCCTGTAGGGCCCATCCGATTATTCGATCATGTCCTTTCATTCATCACAGTTCATGGCGCTTTCGTACAATTTCATTTACGAGGATTCACATCGAAGGCTCCGCATGAGTTGTCGGATGAACAGCTCATGCGGAGCCTTTTTTGCGTGTGTTGCCGCCAAACGGAGCCATCATACAGCAATGCTGCTTGAGAATTCGTCAAAAGCAATGACAGTTGTCATGGCAACATGATGACAAAGTACGCTAACGACGGGCGATGCGAGAGAGTATGCTTGATATCGGAAAGATGAAATTCCCAAAAGGACGGTGAAAACAGCAGGAAGATATTACAGCGACGAAGTTGGAAGGAATCCGCAATCTTACCGTTCCATGCACTGCTTTGATCTATGCGCATGCACCGGTCGGTTGGCGATATCGAACATGCATCGCATTGTTTCATGCGCCGTGCTGCACATGCATTGAAAACTATTGGAGGTTCATTTTATGAAGGATCGCTACAAAGGAAAACGATGGTTCATCATTGGTCTCATCGCATCATTGCTCATTCCCGTATTGGCGGCATGCACGAAAGACGATTCCCAGTCGAACGGTTCGAACAAGACGCCTCGGACACTTCGCTTCGCCAGCGGTTTCGGTTATCTCGGCGAGAACGGTGAAGCGTTCAGGTTATATACCGAAATGTTCGAGTTTGCCAATGACCACATCAAGCTCGAGTACGTGGAGACCGTTGACCAGAACAATTTCGGCGGCATTTACATACCTCCGGAGGATGAAGAACCGGTCGATACGCTTCAGGCGCTGAAGGAAGCGATGACCGGCCCGATCCCGCCGGATATCGTTATGATCGATTACGGCCAGCTTGCCGAACTCATCAATGAGAATTTGCTCGTCTCGCTGGACGAACTGATCCGCAACGAGAAGGAATACAATATCGACGATATCGTCCCGGCCGTCATTGACGGATTGAGAAAACCGGGGAACGGAACGCTGTACGCGCTCGCGCCGCTGTTCTCCTCGTCGGCCGTCATTTATAACAAGAAGTTTTTCTTGGATAAAGGGGTGCCGTTCCCGACGGACGGCATGACGTGGCAGGATATGTTCGAGCTGGCGCGCCGCGTGACGGTCAAAGACAAGGACAATCCGGTGTACGGATTCAGCTTCAACACGTACTATGGAGGCGGCATATGGGATAATTTCCATAACATAGGCACCTATACGGCGCCCCTCGGCATGAAATGGATTGACGCCGATACGCTGACCATGACGGCGAATACGAAAGAATGGCAGGAAGTGTTGAAGCTGTTCACCGATCTGTACAAGGAAGGCGTCTTCCCGCAAGAACCGGACTGGAACAAGCCGCGCGAAGGCCCGGTGGCTTGGGACATGTTCCTGTCCGGCGAGATCGCGATGGCGATCGTCTCGTCCAATTATTTGACGGATGTGATCTCCGCGAATAACAACGCGGATCGGATCGAAGGATTCGAACCGATCGATTGGGATGTGGTCACGGTGCCGACGCATCCGGAAGCGCCGGGGATCGGTACGAATATCAGTTATGACGCTGTTTTTGCCATCAACGCAAAAGCGGAAAATCTTGAGGACGCCTGGGAGTTCATCAAGTTCGTCACGGGAGAGGACTGGGCGCGCATCAAGTCGAAGAGCGTGTACGGCATGTTGGCGAGAAAGTCTTACATTCAGAAAAAAGAAGGCGCGGACTACAATCTCGACGCATTCCTGCAATTGTCGCCGCCTGAGGATTCGGCCTACGATTTGCAGCTGTCGCAGAAGCTTCCGAATTACTGGGAACTGATGAATATCGGCCAACAGAAAATGTATGATGTCATTCAAAACGGCAAGGATATCGAGCTTGCGCTGCGGGAGTGGGATACCGAAGGTCAGGCGGCCATTCAGGCCATGATGGAAGCGAAACAAAACGAATCGGAAAATGGAAGTCTGTAAACGACCGCCCCGGACCAAGTCCGGGGCATTATTGTTGACAAATGAAACATTGGGGAGATATGTCGAGGAATGAAAACTGACCGAACCATGTTTTATGCGGGTGTGATATAATGAATAAAGGACGCGAGAGGAGATGACTGGATGAGAAAGAGAGTACACAGCGACGAAGTAAAGGCAGCAGCGTTAAAAAAACTGGAAGAACGCGGAGTCACGATCCGGGATATCGCGGAGATCGTGCACGCGATGCAATCGCCTTACAACAAGGGATTGACGATTGATCAATGCGCGGAAAGCGTGTTGAAAGTGCTCTCAAAGCGGGAGGTGCTGCACGCGCTGCTGGTCGGGATCGAACTCGATATCCTGGCCGAGCAAAATAAACTTTCCGAACCGTTGCAGACGATCGTTGCGACCGACGAAGGGCTGTTCGGCTGCGATGAAACGCTCGCGCTTGGGTCCGTTCTCGGTTACGGCAGCATAGCGGTCACCACCTTCGGTTATTTGGATAAAGACAAGATCGGCATCATCAAGCGGCTCGATACGAAAAGAGGGAACGGCGTGCACACGTTCCTCGACGATCTCGTCGCCAGCATCGCCGCCGCGGCATCGGGGCGCATCGCGCACCGGATGCGCGATGAGGAAGAGGCGAATGAAGCGGCCGCTTCCGCATCCGGAGAGAATGCCGGCTGACTTCCGTCTTCATGCGGAACACGCTCACGGCCGACTGTGTGTGCAGAAATATGACGAATAAAAGGCATGCTTAAAAAGAGCTGTTTTTGGGCATACTCGTAGGTAAAACGATAAGTTTTGATCTACGGAGTGAATGTCGGCGATGAGTTGGATATATTGGAGCAAACTGTACGATAGTAAGTTCCAAGCGTCCTGTTTGGCCAAACGAATGGAGGAAGATTGGTGGATCTACGGATACGAATGTCCTGAACAGGTCGAAGTTTTTAAGTCGCGGAAAGGACGGTTCGGCGTAAGGTTCACGATCTGACGTCAGCGTTCTTGATGGAATGGATTTCGCTTGTAACGGATAACGCCATGATGGATAACGGAGTACAGGGAAGGAACGTCGTCAGGGGATTTCTTCCACATGAACGGGAAACAAGGCGGAGACTTCTTCTGACGTTCCGCCGTGCGCGCGGTTCATTTTCTTCAATCTGTTGCATCCGAAGGATGGAAGAACCACAATTGTTCCCGTATTCCTGACGCGGGGTGGAGCAGTCAGGCAGCTCGTCGGGCTCATAACCCGAAGGCCGCAGGTTCAAATCCTGCCCCCGCAATCAACATGCATGCATAGTCCCAGGCCTTTCATGAAATCAATACACGCCACAGAGATAGCGGCACCGTATGCGCTTGTACGCCAAGCTCATACGGTGCTTTTTTATCGGCTGCGGCTAAAGATCGTCTGGATGGTGCAGTATGATACCGTCGTCAGAGCAACAGATCATACGCGGTCAAATGAGATCGGAGGATGATGTTTCAGGTCAACGGATGAAACAGTCAAGTTAAACAGATAAGCTGTCAGGTCAAAGGATAAACAGTCAAGTTAAACAGATAAGCTGTCAGGCCAAAGGATGAAACAGTCGGGCTAAACGGATAAGCCGCAAGGTCAGACGGAATGCAGTGAGGTTCAATCGGAAGGTGAGGCCCGAATAGACGGAACGGATGACAACTGTCATATGAACATGATGACACTATTCGCTAACGATCGGCGTCCCTGCGGTTTATGATGGTCTTAGCAATGAATCTTGCGTTTGATCATGAGCCGGCAGCGCATGATTGATCCAAAGTCGCGGGAGGGTATGGAAGATGGGACCGATCGTATTTGATCAGGTGAAAATGGTATACGGCAGCAAAGAGGCGCTGAATTTGTCGGTCACGTTTCAAAGCGGGAAGGTGACGGCGCTCCTGGGTCCGAACGGCGCGGGGAAAACGACGCTCGTTTCGCTGCTGCTCGGTCTGAAAAAACCTTCGGGCGGGACCGTCACCATCGGGGCGCGGAAAGCGGGGGATCGCGTCCTGCGGGAGCGGATCGGAGCGATGCTGCAGGAAAGCCCGATCGCGGACGGCCTGAAGGTGAAAGAGATGCTGCAATTGTTTCGCAGCTATTACCGGAATCCGTTGCCGCTTGACCGGCTGCTTCACATATCAGGTCTGGGCCAGGCGGCGGACAAGCGGGCTTCCGCTCTGTCCGGCGGGCAGAAGAGAAGATTGGCGTTTGCCTTGGCGATGGCCGGAGATCCGGACATGATCGTGCTGGACGAACCGACGACGGGCATGGATGTCGAGTCCCGCATCCGTTTCTGGGATGTGATCAAGGCGCTGGCGGGACAAGGAAAGACGATTTTGCTGACCACCCATTATCTTGAGGAAGCCGATGCCGTTGCGGACCGGATCACGGTGATCGCCGACGGCAGATTGATTGCGGAAGGAACGCCGGCACAGCTCAAGGCTGCGCTGCCGCTGCGGAAAGTCACGTTCCGCGTCGCGGACGCTGCATTCGACGCGAATCGCTTCTACGAGCTTCCCGGCGTCGCCGAAGTGACGGTCTCGGGGCAGCTCGTTCAGCTGATGACGGATGATTCGGATCAATTGTTGCCGCATTTGCTGCAATGCGGTATAGCCATAAGCGACATTCAGGTTCACGCCGCCAGTCTGGAGTCCGTTTTCCGCCGACTGACGCAGCAGCATGTCCGTTCATAACATGATCACTTTCAAGCCCGGTAATATTAAAGGAGGATGCACGGGATGTTGATGAGAAGTTTTATTGCCCAAAGCAAAGCGGAAATCATCCGGCTGATCAGAAGTCCGTTTTTCTTGTTGTTCTCGGTCGTCATGCCGATCGCCTTTTATTCGTTGTTCGCCGTATTGAACGGGGTTGACCGGGAAATCGGCGGCACAACCTGGGGGACTTATTCTCTCATGTCGATGACCGCTTTCAGTTTGATCGGCACGGCGGCCGGTCAGCTCGGCATTCGTCTGTCGTATGAGCGGAAAGAAGGGCTGTTGAAAGTGCTGAAGCTGACGCCGCTGTCGATGACCGCATGGGTTTCGGCGAAAGTGGCATCCCACCTGCTTATTCATTTGTTGATCATCGTCATCATGTTCGGATTTTCGGCGCTCGTATTCGGTACGAGCATGACGTTCGACCGCTGGCTGCTCAGCGGCCTGTGGCTGCTTATCGGGAGCGTTCCGTTTCTCGCTCTCGGCGTGTTGCTGGGCGCGATCAGGAATCCCGACGTGACGACCGCCGTCTCCAACGTCGTTTACATGGGGTTGTCCGTGGCCGGCGGTTTGTGGATGCCGCTCAGCACGTTTCCGGACTGGATGCAAAAAATTGGCGAATGGTTGCCGTCGCATGCCTATGCGGACGCATCCTGGACGATCGTTGCGGGCGCCGGAGAGGCTTGGGGGAACGTGCTGCTGCTTCTCGGCTACGGAGCGGTCTTTTTGGCGGCGGCCGTCTGGACGTTCGAGAGAAACGCTTGACGGTGTTCCTTCTTGTATGGTAGTCTTAACATTATTTTTCGGATATTTTTGTACAACATATCGTTTATCTGATGGTTCATCTTCCTTTTTCGGTTCATTTGCCGGAGTCGTTTTCAAGAGATCATGATTTAACGGAAAGCGGGCCTGGTCGGACGATGAAGAGATGGAATGCACGCCAATGGAGCTATGTGCTGTTGTTGAATATGGGAATCGTTGTTTACTTTATGCTGCAGGAACCCGTCCGGCGGATGATTCCGGGGCTCGCGTTGCTGTTGGCGGTCGCGCTGCTGCAGATCGCGGCGGTCAGAAGGCCTGAACTCATCCGATGGACGGCGCTTGGGCAACTGTCCATCGTCATTTTGCTCGGATTTGCCTACCATCCGATGTACACGTACCTCATCTTCGTATTTGTGCATTTCTACATGAACATGCCGCTCCGGTGGATGTTCATCTTCACCGTTATCTTCGCAGTCAGCGTGCCGGGAATGATGTTCCGAGCGGGCCATCTGGCGAATATCCAAATGTGGCTGAACATCCTTCCTCCGCTTTTCGGAGGATTGGCCTTGCCGTATATCATCCGCGTATCGAACAATTACAGGGAAACGGTGAATCGGCTGAAAGCCGCGACGAAGGAAATCGAGCGCTTGGCGCAAAGTGAGGAAAGGCAGCGCATCGCGCAGGAATTGCACGATACGTTGGGGCACACGCTGTCGCTGCTGGCGCTGCCACGGAACGGTCCGCAACTATATGTCCGAAATCATCGCGAAGCTGGAAGCGAAAAACAAGCTGGACGCGATCCGCATCGCGCAGGAGCGCGGCTGGATCTAGCCTGTCCGGCAGTTTAAAGAAAAAAAAGAAAGAGTACCAGAATGACTTCTGATACTCTTTCGTCTTCAATTGGGCTGGTCGGGATCGAACCGACGACTCCTACCCTGTCAAGGTAGTACTCTCCCGCTGAGTTACAGCCCATCGATCAGGGACAGTGAATAATATATCACGTCATCGATCAGAATGCAAGCGGTAAATGCAAAAGTTTTTTTTTGAAAACGGGGTTTCTTTTTTTTATAGTATAATAGTTGTCAAAGATTCGATTAGGGCGCATATGAGGAGGACATAACGTTATGTTGAAGGCGATAGCGTTGATCGTGAGCGTCGGCTGCCTGGTGATTTCCGTCATGTCGATGATCAAGGTGATGAGGGGAGGAAGCCGTCGCCGAGATGACATGTGAGCGTCGTATCGACGGATGGATCATAAGGCATCTTGCAGCGTTCACGGTAAGCGGGGAAACCGTGAACACGGCGGGATGTCTTTTTTTTGCAACATTCTTGGATTATTTCATGGTGAAGCTGTTTGCGTTCCGATATAATGTCTTCTATGAATGCGTTTTCTTGGATATTTTTTCGGCAATGACAGGAACGGATGGAAGGGAGTAAGGAAATTGAGCAAAAGAGCGCAGACTACTAAGCTGTTAACCGTCGCCGGCCTTGCGATCGTCGTCCTTGCCGCGATCGGGCTGCTGATCGCGAAGACGTTCGGCGGGGACCGGACGGTTGCGATTGTGCAAGGCGAAAGCGCATCCATGATCTATATAGATCCGGATGGAGCGGATTACGACGGGCTCAGCCTGATCGCGGAGGCCGTCGCCGATGACATCCGGCTTGTGACCGGCGTCAGGCCGCAGATCGCGACGGACGTCGGACAGCTTGCCGGTACGCCGATCATCGCGGGCTCGATCGGCCAAAACAAAGTGATCGACGCGTTGATCGCCGACCGGAAGCTGGATGTTTCCGCGATCAAGGACAAGTGGGAAACGTTCAAAATTCAGGTCGTCAAAAAACCGTTGCCCGGCATTGAGGAAGCGATCGTCATCGCGGGAAGCGATAAACGGGGCACGATCTACGGGATGTTCCGCATTTCGGAATTGATCGGCGTCAGCCCGTGGGTGTATTGGGCGGATGTGCTTCCCGAGAAAAAACCGGAACTGCACATCCCGGTTTCCGCTCTGAACTATGAGTCGAAGGAGCCGTCGGTCAAATACCGCGGCATCTTTTTGAACGATGAATGGCCGTCCCTCGGTTCGTGGGTCACCGGCAAGTTCGGAGGATTCAACGAACAGTTCTACGAAAAGGTGTATGAGCTCATTCTGAGATTGAAGGGAAACTATTTGTGGCCGGCCATGTGGAGCGCTTCGTTCAGCGAGGACGGCAAAAGTCACCGGCAGGCGAACGCGGAACTGGCCGACCGGTACGGCATCGTCATGGGCACTTCCCATCATGAGCCGATGTATCGGCAGGGCGTGGAATGGCAGCAAATCTACAAGCAATACGGCAACAGCAATCTGTGGGACTTCCGCAAGAACGGCGAAGCGATCACCAGGTTCTGGGAAGACGGCGTCATTCGGAATAAGGATTACGACAACATCGTGACGCTGGGAATGCGCGGTGAGGCGGATTCCGCTCTGGGCGGCGGAGTGGAGGAAAACATCGAGCTGTTGAAAGATGTGATCACCGTGCAGAAAGAAATTCTGGAAAAGCACGGGATCGCGGATAAGCCGAAAGTTTTGACCATTTATAAAGAGGTGGAACAATTTTGGCACGGCACCAAAACCGTACCGGGCCTGAAGGAATGGGATCAGCTGGATGACGTGACGATCATGCTGACCGATGACAACTTCGGCAATCTGCGCACCCTGCCGACCGAGGAGGAGAGGGACCGCCCCGCCGGATGGGGGATGTATTATCATTTTGATTACCACGGCGGGCCGACATCCTATGAATGGGTGAACACGATCCAGCTCGAAAAAATATGGGAACAGATGTCCATGGCTTATGATTACGGCGTCAAGGAGATCTGGATCGTCAACGTGGGCGACCTGAAGCCGATGGAGCTCCCCATCTCCTATTTCCTCGATTTGGCTTACGATTTTGAAACATGGGGAACAAGCGGGATCAACAAGACGCGGGAATATCTCGTCGATTGGACGCGCCAGCAGTTCGGTCATGTCGTCGACGATGACGCGGTTGAAGGGATCGCGCAGGTGTTGGCGGATTACACGAAGCTGAACGCCATCCGCAAACCGGAAGTCACGCGCATCGATACGTACAGCGTGACGAACTTCCAGGAAGCCGACCGCGTGTTGGCGCAGATGGTGTCGCTGGAGGAGCGGGCGAAGCGGTATTATGAAATGATGCCGGACACCCATAAGGACGCTTATTACCAACTGGTTTATTATCCGGCGGTCGCTTCCGCCAACGTGAAGAAGATGCATATTTACGCCGCTTTGAATCACCGCTATTTCGGATTTTATCATCAGAGCGTCCTGGCGAACTGGTATGCGGCGCTGACCGAGGAAGCGATCAGGATCGATGAGCGGCTGCAGTCCGAATACAACAACAAGATGGCGGGCGGAAAATGGAGAGGCATGATGTCGTCGCCTCATATCGGCTACGTCACCTGGAACTCGGACGGCTGGCAATATCCGACGGTGAATTACGTCAAGCCGCTTGAAGGGTCGCTGATGATCGTCGATGCCGACGCCTTGAATCAGGCGTATACTTCCGGCTCGTTCGAACTTCCGGCATTCACGAATCTGGGGAACGAAGTGTATAAGATCACGATCAGCAACGGCGGAGTCGAACCGTTCGATTACAAGATTGAAACGGACGCCGACTGGATCGTGATCAGCAAGGCGGAGGGAACCGTCCGGTACGGCCAAGCGGTCGAATTATCCGTCGATTGGAACCGTCTGAAGGAGTCTGCGAGTGGAAGCCTGAAGATCAGCGGCGCGGGACAGACCGTTCAGGTCGGCGTGCGGGCGGAGATGATCGATGTGAAAGGGTTGCCCAAGATGACGTTCGTGGAAACGAACGGCATCATCTCGATCGAGGCGGAGCATACGAGCGACCGGAAGTCGGCGCAAGGTGTCGAGTGGAAAACGATCGATCATTACGGCCGGACGCTGTCATCCGTGAAGATGTTCCCGACGACGGTATCGTTTGAAGAACCGGCGGAAGCTCCGTATCTCGAATATTCGGTCCATGTGCTGCAAGACGGCAGATTCACGCTGACGACGTACATTGCGCCGACGAACAATCTGCACGTCGGTTCCAGACTGCGGCTCGGGATCGAGATCGACGGAAATAAACCGCTCGTGATCGACGCGCTGCATTGGGAATACAAGGCCGGAGATTCCGGCGCATGGGCGGAGGCCGTGACGAATAATGTTCACACGACGACGACGACGCACGATCTGAAGGCGGGTACGCACACGATCAGAATTTACGGTCTGGATGCGGGATTGACGCTGCAAAAACTCGTGTTGGCAAGAGATAAGCTTCCTGCCTCGTATCTCGGGCCGGTCGAGAGCTATTATGTCGGCGTCGCGGATCGGGAAAGACCGCTGCTGGCGAAGCTGGAAGCGGACGAATACGGCGACGGCATGGAGCTGTTCCCGGAAGGCAGGATGACGGACAGAATACCGGACTGGGGCAAGGGCGTGTTCAAGTCCGACAAGGGGGCGATCTGGATTGAGGCGGAAATCGCGCTGGAGCAATCCGAGCACGCGTTCTTCAGCGAAAGCGGCGATCATTCGTGGAAAGTGGTGAAGGGACAATCGCATCACGCTCTGCACCTTTTGCCGGATAACGGATCGAGTTGGACGAACACGTATCAATTGTTGATTGACGCTCCGGGGCTGTCGTACATGGTTGACTTCCCGGAAGCAGGGGATTATCATATATGGTTGTTGGCAAGGACGCCGGACCCGAACTCCGATTCGGTCCATGTCGGCCTGAACAAGATTCATCAGTTTACGTTCATGACGTTCCGTCTGACGAACAACTTCGAATGGCAGCGCATCGGAACGCTGAAAGTATCCGAAGCCGGTGTGCACGAAGTGAACTTCTGGGGCAGGGAAGACGGATTCGCGATTGACAAAATTTATATTTCCAAAGTGAATCAGCAACCGAATGGCGCAGGCGGAAACGTGGTGCGCAAATAATCATCGGATGTCTCGCATGTGACGCCGTCACATGCCGGAAATGGAGCGGATCGGATCGACCGACACTCTCTGCGATTGCGGAGTGTGGAGTCGATCCGATCTTCGTTGCTTAGAAAGTTGTGTAATCTGACTATCTGTTGTTATTAGAGAGGCCCGTGATGAAGCAAAGCCCGCGGGTTCGGAGCGGAAGGGAGAAACCGAATGACATCGAATTCATCAGCGGCCGTCGTGACGGCCAAAACCGTATTTCCCGTCGTAGCGGCGATCAGCGTCATCCATTTTTTGAACGACACGATGCAGACTGTCGTACCCGCGGTGTTGCCGCATATGCGGGAGGCGCTGAATTTGACTTACACCCAGGTGGGGTTCGTGCTGTTCATGCTGAACATGACGTCGTCCGTATTGCAGCCGCTCGTCGGCCTGTATTCCGACCGCAAACCGTCTCCCCTCATGCTGCCGATCGGCATGATGATGAGTTTGCTCGGGATTGTCGGCATCGCCTTAAGTCCAAACTACTTCTGGCTGATCGTTTCGGTCGTCCTGATCGGCCTCGGCTCCGCCGCCTTTCACCCGGAAGGCTCCAAAGTCGTCCATATGGCGGCGGGCAGAAGACGCGGACTGGCGCAGTCGATCTATCAGGTCGGAGGCAATGCGGGCAGTTCGACGCAATCCTTGCTGACGAAATATGTTTTCCTCCCCTTTGGGCAGCTTGCGGCGTTATGGTTCACGTTTGTCGCCGGTCTGGCGGTTGTTGTGTCGTTTATCGTATCCCGATGGTACAAGGCGAATCTCCATATTCGGCGGGTCAAAACGGCGGGGCGGCAAGGGGAGCAAAAGCGTGCCGAAGCGGACGCGGCCGCCGCTTCGGTTGACGGCGCCGTGTCAACGTTGACGAGGCGCGTCGTCGGGATCGGCATGGTCATCCTGATGATCCAGATGATCGCAAGATCCTCTTACCTGACCTTAATCCAGAATTATTATCAGTATTATTTTGCCGATAAGTACGCGTTAACCTTGCTCGATGCTCAGCTGCCCCTGTTTCTGTTCAGCGCGGTGGGGGTCATCGGAACGCTGATCGGCGGTCCGCTTGCCGATCGCTTCGGACCGAAAAACGTCATCTTCTTCTCACTGGCGGGAGCGGCTCCCTTTGCGCTCGTGCTACCCTTCGTCGGCAAGCTGTGGGTCATTCCGATCCTGATCGTGACGGGATTCATCCTGATGCTCGGATTTGCGGTCATCGTCGTCTATGCTCAGATGCTGATGCCGTCGCGCATCGGAATGGCATCCGGTCTCACCGTCGGGTTGTCCTTCGGATTGGGGGCGATCGGCGCGGTGGCGATCGGATACGCGATCGACAAGATCGGACTTCATCCGGTCTTCATCGCGGGCAGCGCCCTGCCCCTGCTCGGTTTCTTGACGTTCAAGCTGCCGGATGTCAGCCGGACGTAAGCGGATTGTGTCATGCAAGCTTACGGTCCCGTCTCGGCTTGTTCTGTTGTTCATCGCGTCCGTCAGCACGGGGGCATCCGGGTTTCCGCAGGGAACGGACGAACCCGTTCCCGCCGTTCGGACGAACCTCCGCGATGATCTCACGAAGAATACCGACCGTAATATCAACTGATGGTTCAGCATCGAAAAAAGGATGCGGCAATACCGGGACGGGGTGAACCGTCTCGGGCGCGGCTCGTCGCGCCCTCCTGGTTTTGCCTGCATCCTTTATTTTTATAGCGTCACGATGACATCCGGTTAGTCTTCCACGATTTCCGTGCGGTTCTTCCTGAACAATTTCGACAACGTTTCATAGACGATCGGCACGACGATCAACGTCAGCAGCGTGGAACTGGTCAAGCCGCCGATAACGGTCACCGCCAGCCCTTTGGAGATGAAGCCGCCGCCGCCTTCCGCGCCGACCGCCAGCGGAATGAGCGCGCCGACCGTGGCGAGAGCCGTCATCAGAATCGGGCGCAGACGCGTCGCGCCGGCTTCAAGAATCGCCTCACGCAACGCAATGCCTTCGCGTTCTTTGTGAATGATGCGGTCCACGAGCACGATCGCATTCGTGACGACGATCCCGATCAACATGAGAATCCCCATCATGACCGGCACGGATATCGTCTCGCCGGCGATCCACAAGGCGACGAATGCGCCGATGGCGGTGAACGGCAGCGAGAACAGGATGGCGAACGGCGCCAGTCCTTCGCCGAACGTGACGACGAGGATGAAGTAGACGATCAGAACGGCCGCCACCATCGCGAATCCGAGTTGGGTGAACGCCTCACGGATATCCTCCGTTACACCGGACTCGCCGAGTTTCACGCCTTCCGGCAATTGCAGTTCGCGAATTTGCTTATCGACCGATCTGGACGCTTTCGACACGTCTTCGGACAAGATCTTGCCGCTTACGGTCGCGTAGAATTGGCCTTTGCTGCGATCCAACTGGTAGGCGGTGAGTCCTTTTTCGACCGTCACGATATCGCTCAATTTCACGTTGATGCCGAGAGGCGTCGGCACCTCCTGGTCGATCAGCTTGTCGATGGAGGACGGGATTTCCTTCACACGTTTGACGACGACGTTGAGTGTCTTGCGGTCTTTTTCGATCGTCGTGATCACTTCATCCTGCACGTGCGGATTCAGCATCATGACGATCTGGGCCGTCGTCAGGCCGTATTGCAGCGCCGTTTTCTGGTCGACCTTGATCGTAAATTCATCGTATTGGTCCGTGAGACTCGTTTTGACGTCTTTCAGTTGATCGGACTGCTGCATGATCGCTTCGATCTGCTTGACGGCCGATTCGACGTCTTCCAGGTAGTCGCCGTATACCGTATAGCTCAGCTCGCTGCTGGCGAACATGGCGGAGAAGTCCTGGCTCTTCCACGTACCCGGTTGGCCCAGCGCCTTCAGATCCTGCAGCACTTGTTCCGTAACTTCTTCAAAGCGCGGCGTGTCGGGATCGAAAATGACATACATCAATGCCCCGTTCGACCCGCCGCCCATCATCGCCGCCATCGGGTTGCCTCCGCCGCCGAGCGAGAACTGCACCATCTGCACATCTTCGCGTTCCATCATCATTTTCTCGACGACGCTAATGTCCTCCAAAACTTCCTCCTGCCGTGCTCCCGGCTCCGGCGTGTAAGTCAGATACATGACTTTCTCCATGTCGGTGGACAAGAAGCTGATGCCGATCACCGGAATGAGGAACAGGCTGGCCACCAGCAGAGCCATCGCGATGAGGAAGGAGATCCCTTTGCGGCGCAGTGCCGTGTTCAGCACACGCTTATAAGCGCGCGCCAGCGCACCGTGCGCTTCTCTGTGCTTCCTGCCGGTTCGCTCGCCGTACAGCTGCTTCCTGAACAGCGTGTGGGCGAGCGTCGGCACGACGGTAATGGCGACGAGCAGGGAAGCGCCGAGCGCGAACGTCATCGTCAGCGCGAACGGCATGAACAGTTCGCCGACCATGCCGCCCACGAATGCGAGCGGAAGGAAGACGGCCACCGTGACGAGCGTGGACGACAGGATCGGCAAGAACATCTCGATCGTCGCCGAACGGATGAGCGCCCGTCCCTTGAGCGGCTCGTCTTTCAAATGCAGCCTGCGGTATATGTTTTCCACGACGACGATGGAGTCGTCGATCACCCGGCCGATGGCGACGGTCATGGCGCCGAGGGTCATCATGTTCAACGTAATGTCCTGCATGTACAGCAAGACCAACGCGATCAGGATCGAAAGCGGAATCGAGATGACCGAGATGATCGTCGATTTCAAATCCCGCAGGAACAGCAGGATGATCAGGATCGCGAAACCCGCGCCGAACAGAGCCTTGCTGACCATCGTCGCGATCGCGTCTTCGATCGGTCTGGCCTGATCCAGCGAGACATCGATCGTGATGCCTTCGATCTCTTGTTCGAACGATTTCATCAGCGATTTCATTTCGTTGACGACGTCCACCGTGTTGGCGTCCTGCGACTTGGTGATCTGAACCGCGATGGCGTCTTTGCCGTTCGTTCTGGATATCGACTCGACTTTGCCGACCAGTTCGATCGAGGCGATATCGCCGAGCGTCACGAACGGAAACGGATTGGCCTCGCTCGGCGTTACCGGAATCAGAAGGTTCCTGAGCGCCTCGATCGTGGTCGCTTTTCCGTCCACGACGACGGCTTGTTCCGCTTCCTCAAAGGCGAACAGTCCGAGCGGCACGCGCATATCGCTGATCTGGATCATCTGCTTGACGGTATCCTCGCTCAGGCCGAGCTCCTCCATCAGCGCTTCATTATAGGTGAGCACCACTTCTTCCATGTGCTGACCGTAAATCGTGACGGACGTGCCTTCGATTTTCCGCAGTTCCGGCACGATCGTGTTTTCCACGACATGCGTCAGATCCGTGATGCTCATCTTGTCGCTGCTCACGCTGAACACGACGACGGGCACGGCGTTCATGCTCAACCGGGTGATCGTCGGTTCCATCACGGTTTCGGGCAATTTCATCTGGTCGAGCGCGGACTGAATTTGCCGCTGCGCTTCATCCATATCTTTCTCATAGTTGTATTCGATCTGGATGGCGGCCATGTTCGGATAGGAAGATGAATACACGGCCTTCACGCCGGGCAGCAGCCCGATCGTCTCTTCTATCGGAACGGTCACCTCCGACATCACCTGTTCGGGTGAGGCACCGGGATAGACGGCGGTGATGATGACATACGGTATCGATATGTCGGGGATCATCTCTTTCTTCATATTGTTCCCCGCGTACATGCCCGTGAGGGCTACGATAAAGGTAAGCAGCCAAACGGCCAGCTTGTTCCTTATCACGAAATTAATAATGGAATTCACGAATCCATCCACTCCTTTGACTTGAGGGTCATATTTTATTATGATAATGACTATATGGTCAAGTGTCAAGGAACACACCTGTGTGATTATGGGGTGATACATTGTCCAGAGAATCGTCCAGAGAATTGCTGATCATCGAGAAGGCGCTCGAACTTTTCGCGAAAAACGGCATAGACGCAACGTCCGTGCAAGATATTACGAACGCCTGCGGCATTTCGAAAGGCGCGTTTTACTTGTCGTTCAAGTCGAAGGAAGATTTGCTCGTCGCCATCATCGATCATTTCATGAAACTGATCGTGGCGAAAAACGCGGGCATCGTCCGCATGAACGCATCGGTCAAGGAACGGCTGCATCAGTATTATCTCGCAAACTTTCAAATCTTTTTTCAATTTTCGCCTTTCTTTACGATATATCTCCGGGAGCACATGCGCTCGATCAACCGGGACATCGTGGAAAAAGTGAACGAATTCGAGAAGATCAACGACGAGACGGTGCTGGTCCTGGTGGACGAACTGCTGGGCGAAGACAATCATCCATACCGATATGATCTTCTGCTTATGATGAAAGGATTCGTCTACAGTTTTGCGGGGTACATTTTGATGTATCCGCAGCAGTATGATCTGGAGAAATTGGCGAAGGCGTTCGTGGAACGGACTTGCATCCTGGCGGAACATCCGACCGAGGCGCTGTTGACGGGAGAAACGTGGAAACAGATGATGCTTCCCAACGGCCCGACGCTGGAGACGGTGGAGCAGTTGGCGGGGGAACTGATGAAGCGGCACGCCGATGATGATCTTGTGAGCGAATCGGTCCGCCTGCTGGTGGATGAACTCAAATCCCCCGCCCCTCGGCGGGCGATCGTTAAAGGGCTGATCGCGAATCTGCAAACCATCGAAGACGCTTCGTGGTTTATCTTTTGTGTGGAATATGTGTGGCGCGCGATGCATGCGAACGCACAGAACGCCGGTTGACGCCGCGCCGAATCTGTGACGTATGTCACAACGAGGGCGCCGCAAGTACGCTATACTCTGCACAGAAACATTCAAGTTGTCATTGTAACAAGAGGTGAGACGGTTGCCGCCCGGCATCAAAAGTCGATATGTTCCGCACCAGCACGGCGCGTGGGCCATGCTGCTCGTACCGTTCATCTTCGGTATGATTGCGGGCCGTCCCGTCGCGCTGCATGGTTTGCTGTTTATCGTGTGGCTGCTATCCTATTTATTTACCTATCCGCTGCTGCAGTGGATTCGTACGAGAAAACTCGAACCGTACCTGCGGCCGATGCTTATCTACGGCTGCCTGTTCGCCGTATCCGGCACGGCGCTGGCGGTCACGGCTCCGCAACTGCTGAAATGGATTCCGCTGTTTATTCCGCTTTTTCTCGTCAACTGCCGGTATGCCCGCATCAACCGCGAGCGCGCGTTCGTCAACGATCTCGCCGCCGTCTTGCTGTTCAGCCTGATCGTGTTTGTCGCGCACGATGTCGGCGGCGCGGAAAATCGGGCCGCGGTGACGGAGCTGTTCGCGTACAGTATACTGTATTTTGTCGGCACGGTGTTCTATGTGAAAACGAACATCCGGGAAAGACGCAACCCGAACTTTTACCGCTATTCGGCCGCTTATCATCTGATCGCCGCCGTTGCCGGCGCGGTCCTGTATTCGCCGCCCATGGCCGCGATGCTCGGCGTATTGCTCGTTCGCGCCGTGCTGGTGCCGCGGCTGAACGTGTCGGTGAAACAGATCGGCATCATGGAACTGGTGTATTCGTTGCTCATTGTCGCCGCCGCGGTCTGGACGTACGGGTGATTAACGACGGGTGGAAGAGCGGAGAAGCGGCATATGGAAATGAACGAAGGCGTCTTCGGCGGGAACATGTCTAAAATTTGTCAAAGTTTGCGCCGAAAACAGTATGTTTATAGCCCTTATTGGTCATAGTGATGAGCGGAAACGATCACGTATAATAGGTTCGAACCGTCAGAAAGGAAGTGCGAGATGAGTCACAGATTCATCACAACAGCGGTGTTGTGTTCGCTGCTTGTCATCCTGGCGGCGTGCGGTTCCGGCCCGTCGGCGGATGTCGAGGCGATCGACGTTAAACTGACGACGGCGCAACCGGCCTTCGCGAATGAGGAGACGACGCTTGTGGCCGAGCTTTCCGGCTACGATTTTCCGGAATCGACGGTCGTGCGGTTTGACATCAGGCTCCATGAGGACATTATTCCGCGCGAGCTGAAAAGCGTTCCGCAAGGAGACAATGTGTATACGACGACGTACACATTCCCCGAACCCGGCGTCTACGATGTCTATGTACATATTTATATCGATGATCTTCACCTGATCAAAATGAGACAGGTTGAGGTCCAATGAGCCGGATTCGGATGTCCTCACGCAATACGGCTGGGAGAAGGCGGAGCATTTTCGCTCCGATGCCGAATGCGGATGGTGCGCCGAGCCGGGGCCGTGGCGCACAGATCGGGCGCCCATCCGCTTCGCGCGGCGGCAACGCTGCGGCGAAACGATTGCCGCGCCTGATCGTTGCCGCGATCTTCGCGTTCTTCTGGCTGTTTTATGATTCGTTTGCCGCGTTGCAGGTTTACGCGGCGGCAAACGCCGGACAGCCGTCACAAAACGGCACGGCCGGACCGTCAGCGGATTTGCAGCGGCTGATCGATCAAGCCGCAGAAGGGGACATTGTCGTCGTTCCCGAAGGCGTCTATGCGGGTCCGATACGCATCGCGAAGCCGATCGAACTGCGCGCCGCGGCCGATGCCCGCGTCACGGTCGTCAACAACAGCGAATTTCCGGCCCTGTCGATCGAAGCGGACGATGCGGCGGCGATCGGACTCGTCATCGAGGACGCGGGCGTGAAGGAGGCGCCGTCCGTACTCGTGACGGGGGACCGCGTGCGCCTGCGCGCGCTTCGCGTCACGACCGGCTCCGACGGCATCAAGCTGGACGGTTCCGACGGGAGCGAAGTGTCGGACTGCGTCGTCGAATGGGGCGCGGGGGAACAGTATACGTTTGCGCAGCGCGGCAATGGGATCGATCTGTATCAATCCCACGGGGTCCGCATCGCGGGCAACGTCGTGCGGGGAGTGTTCGACGGCATCTACATGGAGTTCAGCGACGATACGATCGTGACGGACAATCACATCGAGCGCTCGCGGTACGGCATACATTGCATGTACACGAACCGGACGATCATCCGGGACAACACCGGAACCATGAACATAACGGGCGGTATGATCATGGCCGTGAAGGGCGTGGAGCTGACGAACAATACGTTCACCAAGCAAAATGAGAACGTCAATTCGCAGGGGATTCTGCTGTTCGACGCGCATGAATCGGTCATTGCGGAAAACAGGGTGGAAGGCAACCGGGTGGGCGTGTATGTCGAACAGTCATCCGAAAACGAACTGTTCAACAACGCCGTCGTGAACAATTTCATCGGCATCCAGCTGATCGATTCGAGCCGCAATGCGATCGTCGGCAACTCCTTCGTCGGCAATGTGACGGACGCCATGGCGCGAGGCAATTCGGACAACGATATCAAGAGCAACTATTGGGATTCCTTCTCCGGCATCGATCTCGACGGCGACGGCAGAAGCGACACGACATACGCGATAAATCCTTTTTTTCAGGGGCTTATCCAGAAAAAGCCCGCGTTCCAGCTGTTTTTTCAGGCTCCGGGAATCGCGTTTCTGGAAAGTCTGTATGAAGCGGGGCGCGCCGGATGGACGACCGATCAGGCGCCGCTTATGGCTCCGCCGGAAAAATGGGCCGAAAATCCGGAGGATGCGTCGGACGTTGCAGGATGGCTCAGCATCTTCCTTGTTGCGGGTGCAGTGTTGATCATCTTCGTATTCAGGAGGAAAATCGTATGAGAAGAACGGGTCTGCATACAGTATTGATTCCCATCATCTTGTGTGCATGGGTGTTGTCGGCGTGCGGCAAACAGGAATATAAGCCTGTTGCCGTCCATGAACACACCGACCGATGCGCGATCTGCAACATGTCGGTCACCGACGATCCCCATGCCACGCAAATTATCAAAAAAGACGGACAGCCCCTTCTGTTTGACGACCTCGGCTGCCTGTACGAATGGATTTCGCAAAACGGCAGGGACGAGATCGGCGTGGCGTTCGTTCGGGATTATCACACGAAGGAATGGATCAAGCTGGAGGACGCCTATTATGTGTATGATCCGTCCATCCGCACTCCGATGGCGTACGGGGTGATTTCTTTCGCTGATAAGAACGCGGCGCAGGATTTCATCGATCAGGAAGCAAAGAGCGGAATGCTGATGGATGCGGCGCAGCTGGACAACCATAAATGGGAGCGCGGGGGGTCCGGACATCACGGACATGACGACGGACACGGCGCGTCTCATCATAACGGGAATGCGGGGCACTGAGCATGAACCATATACGGCTCGTCGCCGCGCGTGAGATCAGGATGGGGCTGCGCAATCCGTGGGCGTATTCGTTTATCGGCATTTTCGCCGTCTTTATGATGATCTTGCTGCTCGTCAACGCGCAGGGTTACGTTGCGGGTTATTCCGGCGTCACCGGCACAATGCTGAACCTCGTGCTGTATTTGTTGCCGCTCATGACGCTGATGCTGGGTTCCTTCTCGTTGACCGGCGAGAAGGAGGACGGCGGCTGGGAGCTTCTGTCCACGTATCCGCTCGGCACCACGGCTTACATCGCGGGGAAATATATCGGCCTTACCGTCGTCATGCTGGTCATCATCTTCTGCGGATTCGGTGCGGCCGGCGTGCTCGGATATGCGATGGGCACCGGGTTTCAGCTTCAAACGTACATCACGCTGCTCGGATTTTCGCTCAGCCTCATGCTGATGTTTCTCGCCCTGGCGATGCTGGTCGGCACGATGGCGCGCAACCGCTGGCAGGCGCTCACGATCTCCGTCGCGCTCTGGTTTTTTCTCGTCATCGCGTGGGCGCCGGCATTGATCGCCGTTCTCGGCATGTTGCCGTATACGTGGATCAAGCCGGCGGTTACGATGCTGACCGCGCTGAACCCGGCGGAACTGTCGCGGCTGTTCGCGGTGATCAGCCTCGGCGGCGGTTCCGTGCTCGGGCCCGAATATTATGATTGGGTTCAATGGATTCGCCGTCCGTCGGGCACGATCGCTTACGCGGCGTTCGCGCTCGTCTGGATCGGGTTCGTCGCCGGCCTGGCGAATTACCTGTGGGAGAGGAGGCGCGTTCGTGACTAGTCCGGTCGTGCGCATGGAACAAGTGCATAAACGCATCGGCGATCAAGTCATCGTCGAAGACATGAATCTCACCGCCGGACGGGGGACGGTGATCGCGCTGTGCGGCGGCAACGGCGCGGGCAAAAGCACCATCCTGCGCATGCTCGCGGGCATCATCCGGCCGACAAGCGGGATCATCGAGGTGTGCGGCGTCCGATGGACAGACGATCGCCGGGCCTATGCGGGGAATATCGGCTACATGCCGGACGATTACCGGTTCAGCGCGGGGTTGACGGCGCTGGAAACGCTGTCGTTCTGGGCCGGATTGAAAGGGCTGACGCGGCAGGACGCGCGCAGGGCGCTGGCGGAAGTGGGGCTCGAACATACGGGCAAGAAACCGGTAACCGCATTTTCCAAAGGGATGCGGCAGCGTCTGCTGTTCGCGCAGGCGATGATCGCCAATCCCCCGCTCGTCCTGATGGACGAGCCGACGAACGGCCTTGATCCGTACTGGATGGACAGTTTCGTCGGGCTGGTGCGGAATGCGGCGAAACGCGGCCAGACGGTCATTTTCTCCACCCACCAACTGCAGATCGCGGAAGCGCTCGCCGATGAGATTTACTTCCTGGAGAACGGCGTGGTGAAGATGTCCGGAACGTTGGAGCAGATTCGCGGGCAGATGGGGGCGGCGGGATTCACGGACGCGCTCGCGCGTTTGTATGGCTTGACGGGGTTGCGCCGGCAGGATGCGGTTGAACGCGGGAAATAATACAATGCGGCATGGAGAGGAGCGGATGTCCGGTGTCGTACAAGCAGATCAAATGGCTGATCCTGATCATCCCCACGTTGACGATCGGTCTGTGGGAATATGTGCGTCACGAGTTTCTGTTGCCGTATATCTCGATGGAACTCGGCAACGTTCTGGCGCCGATCATCGTCTTCCTCGTCACGATCCTGTTCCTCACGCAACTGTTCGATATTCTCGAACGCAACCAGAAGGAACTGGAGCGGGCGAAGGCGCTTCAGGCCGCGTTGGAAGAACGGGAGAAAATCGCCAGGGAACTGCATGACGGCATCGCGCAGTCGCTGTTTCTGATCAATGTGCAGGTCGACCGCATCGCCCAATCGGGGCAGGCGGATGACGAACTCATCCGGAAATTGAAGCAAAATGTTCATCACGCCAACGCTTATGTCCGGCAGGCGATCGCGAATTTGCGGGAGCCGGCCGAATCGGACCGGATTCCATGGATGCAGAGCGTCAGCAGTCTGGTGAGCGAGATCGAGCGGGAAAGTTCGCTGCGCATTTCGCTCGATTGGCGTATCAAGGAAGACGCCCTGTCTTCGAAAGAGAAGATCGAACTTTTGGCGATCATCAGGGAATCGCTGCTGAATGTGTACAAGCACGCGGACGCCCGGCAAGTCGGCATCGTCGGCGAGCCGACGGACGACGGCTGGGTCGTGCGCATCGTCGACGACGGGGTCGGATGGTCGCCCGAACACGATTCGCAGCCTCATTTCGGCGTGCGAATGATGGAGGACCGTGCGGCGAATATGCGCTGGCAGTTTTCCATCACCAGAAGCGATCGGGGGACGGCGGTTGTTGTGCGCAAGGCGGGGTCTTAAACAGCTTGCGTATATGGACTGCAGCAGCTTTTCGTACGTTTATGAAGTTGGAGAATTCCATTCGCATACGGAGATCGGGCCTTCTAAGATTCTTCAAACCCATCAAAAAAAACGGTTGATGATATACCTTGACGGCGCCGCCTATGCAGCTCAGGCGGTTTTTTTATGGAGTGATTCGTATATTCGTGCATGGATTCAAGAACCGCATACTTTCCGCCGATGAAGGCGGCCGGGTCGGATGGAGGCGGGGAAACGGCGGCCTTCATGATTGGGGCTTTTAAGTTGGCTCGCGATGGAGTAACATGGAAGGGAATGCGAGAGCGCGATGGACTTTTCAAGTTGATGATTTGGATTATGGCTGTCTGTCACCAGGATAGATAATAGACAGATTCAACGGATGCGGATGTATGTGCGGGAGGGGGCGTATGGGATGCAACGGTTTCGCGTGGTGATCATCGATGACAGCGAGCAGGCGAGAGAGGCGATTCGGACGATACTGGAAAGCGATCCGGTGTTTGAAGTGGTCGCCGAAGGGACAAGCGGAGAAGAGGCGCTCAATCTGACCGCCGAATGGATGCCGGATCTCATCCTGATGGACATTCGCTTGCCCGGCATGAACGGTCTAGAAGCGACGAAGCTGGTGAAAGACCGGTATCCGTATGTGAAGATCGTGATGGTGACCGTGTCCGACGACATCGCCCATCTGTTCGACGCTCTGAAACGAGGGGCGCAGGGCTATTTGCTCAAAAATCTGAATCCCGAATCGTGGATCGAATATTTGAAGGCGATCTGCTTCGACGAAGCGCCGATGACGAGGGAGCTTGCGTTCCGCATTCTGAAGGAGTTCTCGCACCCCGACAGGTCCGCCGACAGCGGCGAAGCGATCTCTCCGCTTACCGCGCGGGAGACGGATATTTTGCGCCTTGTCGCCAAAGGCTTGTCCAACCGCGACATCGCCGCGCAATTGACCATTTCCGAACATACGGTGAAAAATCATCTGAAGAATATATTTCACAAACTGCATCTGGAAAACCGGTCGCAGCTGGTGCGGTACGTCTACGAGCGGGGTTGGATGAGCGAGTGACCATATGCGTCTGCTTGAGTGTTGCATGAAGGAGTGTCGACGAATGATTCGAGCAAAATCAAAATCGTTATGCTGTCTTGCGTTTGTATTGACGATGGCGTTAGTACTCATGCCGTTATCCGCGGTTCGTCCCGTTGCCGCCGAACTGAGCGGAAATGTGTTCGGGCATACCCACGATCCCCGGCAACTGGACATGTTGCGGGAGCAGATCGAAGCGCGCGCCCGTGCGGGTTCCGATTACTCCGTCGTTATCGCGGCGGCACCTTCGAAAACGTTCCTGTACGATCATAATCCGCACGGTTACCCTTACGAATATTACAATATCGCGTTGATCAAAGGCGATGGCGGCAAACGTGATGTGGAATCCGAACATACATTATTTTACGCTTTTTCCGCAAATCGCAACATTCACGAACTGTATATTCATTCGAGATATGAATCCGAAGCATGCCCGAGTCCTTATGATAACCGGGATCTGTTCGCGTTTTTTGCCGGCTTCATGTCCATGGCGCGGGAATATTTCGGCATCCCGGAAAGTCTGGAGTTCAACAATCCTCGGATTGTATACGAAGACGGGGAACTCATTTATGAAACCGCAGATAGAGGATGCGGATTTTTAGAGACAATCCGTTTCATCGGACGTGAACCTGCGCTTCCCGAAGGTCCGCAGGTGTATCTGGACGGCAAGATCGTCCGATTCGATGTGCCGCCCGTGTTTGTGAACGGGACGACTCTCGTGCCGATGCGGAAACTGCTCGAGGAACTCGGCGCAGAAGTCACATGGCATGCGGAGACGAACACGGTGATCGGAACGCTGGAAGACCGAACGATCACTTACCAGATCGGCGCAACTGAGGCTGAGGTGAACGGACAAACAGTGGAATTGCGCGTCCCTGGGTTCGCGAAGGACGGCCGCACGCTTATCCCGCTCCGCTTTTTCAGCGAAGCGTTGGGGTTCGTAGTCGGATGGGAAGGCCGCACGCAATCGATTACGATTTCATCGGTCGGACTTATTCCTGCAGTCGTATCCGGCCATGACGCAAGCGCCGGAACGATTCAGGTCACGTACAAGGCCGATGACGGCACCGAGCGCGAGGAGCAGGTCCGGCTGATCGGTGTCGGTGCCGGACCGGATGCCGACGGATTCGGAGAAGATGCGCTTGCCTATCTGCTGGCCAAAGCGCCCGCCGGAAGCCGCGTCACGATCGAAACCGATGATGAGAGGCGCGATCGCGACGGCTCGCTGTGGGGGTATGTATATTTGAGCGACGGCACTCAACTGAACGCCGCGCTGCTTGCGGAAGGACGGGCGAGGCTGCTGACGATTGTTCCGAATGTGCGTTGGGCCGACCTGTATGCAACGCTGGCGAGACATGCGCGCGATCTCCGCCTGGGATTATGGTCCGACGCGAAACAGCCGTAACCGAAGGCGGACAGTTTTAGCGTGCAGTTTATTTTTATCCTGAATACGCCGAACTATTCGCTTGCGGCACGATTAGGATGATACGCAAAGAGGAGGGGGCATCCCCCTCCTCTCGTTTATACGCGTATACGCGGTTGCGGATTGACTTGCCGTACTGCGGCCTTTCTTTCAGCGCCTTGCGAATACGGATTGTGACAGCTTATCTGTTGCGCGCCGATCACGATTCGATCAACGATCACCGTAGGAGCATGACACCCGGTTCGGTTCATCGTTTCGAATCATGAAGCGCATCCCGGATCATGCGGCGGTCACACGGTGATCTGCTCGAACTGCGACTCGCGATCCAGCTTGAAGTGTGCTTTTTTATCTCCGACGATGACTTCGTATTCGCCGAGGAACCCTTCAAACGAGACCGAACCGTTGTCGTCCGTCGTCGTATCGACCGTCGTGTTCCATTCCTGCTTGATCAACCGCTTCAATACGTCGTATGCCGGTTTCGGACTGTTGTCCTTCCTCAGGAAACCTGCCGGTGCGCCGAGCCATGCGCCGTCGTCGCTGAACGACCAGGAGGTGATCGCTTCGACGAGCGGATGTTCGAACAGAATCGTGTACATTTCCTCCACTTCACGCGCCTGCCGTTCTTCAAATTCCGGAGTCGTCGGCCATTCCGGGATCTGGTAGTCGTTCAGGTCCTCGATCTCCGGCGGCATCAAATGTCCGGACGTCAGCGTGTTTTCCGTAAAGTGAATCGGCAGGCCGAACACGGAGAACCGCTCCAGCACTTCCTCCAGTTTTTCCCTTCCCCAGTAGCCCTGGTGCTGATGAGACTGAATGCCGATCGCATCGATCTCGACGCCCGCGTTCAGGCAGCCGTCGATCAGGATCTCGTAATTGATCGACGTGTTGAAATCGTTCAGCAGCAGAATGGCTCCCGGATTCGCCTCCCGCGCTTTGGCGAATGTTTCCTTGATGATTCTGACCCGTCCCAATTCCTTGCATATGCGCGTGATGCCGTTGTCGTATTTGTCGAAGATCGGCATGATGACCACTTCATTGATGACGTCCCACATATCGACGAGGCCTTTGAAGTCGGTGACCTCGCGTTCGATGCGTTCAAGCTGCACGCGGAGGATCTCCTCGTTGCTCAGTTCGAGCAGCCACGGAGCGGTTACCGTGTGCCAGCAGAGCGGATGTCCTTTCACCACGACGTTCCGTTCCGTCAGCCACCTTGCGGCCGCTTGAAGCAATTTTGTCTGCGGTTTGCCGCGCTCCGGTTCGAATCTTCCCCAGTAAAACGGCAAGGTCGCAAAGTTGAAAATGTCGAGGAACTTTTGCAGTCTGTCTTCCAGAACCGCCAGCCGTTCCGGCGAGCCGAGGCCGTTCGCCACCTGAATCACATCGAACAGACCGCTGCCGAACAGAAATTGATGGTTCGTCTGTTTCAGCGTTACTTGCCGATTCGCCACCGGGTTGCCGGACGCGTCGACCAGCCTGATCTTCTTGCTCACCATCCGATGCTTCAGTTTTTCGTTTTTCATCCGCATACCTCCTGTGACATTCATTACGGCAGTCATTCATTGAAGGAAATGTTTGCTTCCAAATCCATCATATCATACTTTCGTCACCGAAAACGCGGAGGTAAGATTAATGGCGTATGCTTTCGAGGATGTTTGAAGTTGCATAGGGAAGCGGCCGGCCGGTCTTTTCCGGTAACACCGTCTGAGAGTTATTTGGAAGGTTTTTTCATGCAAAGGAAGTGCAGAAGATGTCGGATTTTGTTCAGCACTTGTTAAGTATGTTTTTCTATAATGAACAAGATCATGAGCATGACAGGCCGTTTCATTCGTCATGATGTTCATCTTCGAGAACGGCGCGATGTTTGCGCATGCTGCAAAACATGTCAACTTCGAACAGAATCGGAAGAACCGGATGATCTTGTTCCGGGAACCGCATGGATTTCGCAAGGAATTGATCCGAATACCGAGGAGAATCGAGGATGAAAAAGCGATATATGATACCTGCATCGGCATTGGCCATCCTGGTCGCCGTCACCGTATGGAATATGCTTCCTTCCGTCGATCCTGCCGCGTACACGGGCAGCGGCAAGGCCAAGCCGCCGCTTGCGGGATTCCAGGTGACCTATACCGATCGGATGGCCGATGTCGTCGATTATTTTTATACGACGAACAAAGAGTTGGCCTTGACGTTCAACGGCATGGCCGGCCGGGAAACGATGCGGAATCTGCTTCAGCGGCTGGAGGAGCACGGGATTCGCGCGACCTTTTTTCTTCCCGGCATCCGCGTCGCCGAAGAACCGGATATCGCCCGGCTTATATTGGAAGCGGGGCATGAGATCGGAAGCAACACGCTGGAGAATACCGATGTCAATCAGTTGTCCTATGAGGAAATTTATGAAAACCTGCGTTTGACCAACGAAATATTCGGGCGGGAGCTCGGTCTGACTCCCGGTTTTGTGCGGACGAAGTCCGGAGACGTTTCGGATTCGGTCCGGCAAGCGGCCATGGCGCTGAACATGGAAGCCGTCGTGAGCAACAGCATCAATCCGAGGGACCGGGATATGCAGAGCGCGGCGGAGATCGCGGAATACGTGGAACGATTTTTGCACCGCGGGGCGGTGGTTCAACTGAACACCCATCTGAATCCGGAAATTGTTCCCGCCATCGCGGAACTGGCCGATGTCGCGCGGCGAAACGGCTATGCATTCAAAACGCTGCGCGAGCTGGCGGACGGCACGAGTGCGCGCAAGCCGCCGCAGGACATCCCGGGATATGACGCGGCCTCCGCGAACCCCGATGCGAAAGCGGCCGATTATGAGATCATCCATCGTGTGCCGACAGGGCGCAATCTGATCTCGCTGACGTTCGACGACTGGGGGAGCGAGCGGACGGTGTCGCATATTCTCGATATCCTCGAGCGGTACGGCGTCAAATGCACGTTTTTTGTGAACGGCTCCGGAGCGGAAAGCAATCCGAATTTGGCGAGGGCGATCGTGGAAGCCGGACATGAGGTCGCCAACCATACGTACAACCACAGAAAGGTCACGGATTTGAGCGTTCAGGAATTGCAGGAAGAAATCATACGCGCGCATCAGGCGATTACGAAGGCGATCCAGCAGCAGCCCGTCATGCTGTTCCGGCCGCCCACGGGTGAAATCGACGACAGGAGCGCGCGCATCATCGCCGCCTCCGGGTATAAGATTATTGCGCTCTATGACGTGACGGCCTACGATTGGGATTCGCGGCAAAGCGCTCAGGCGATCATCGATACGATCGTGAGCAAGACGGAAGACGGCAGCGTCATTCTGCTGCACCTGCATGACGGAATACACACGATCGATGCGCTGCCGGAAATGATCGAACAATTGACGGACAGAGGATATCGTTTTGTGAAGATGACGGAATTGATCGCCAATCGGACGGACTCGGAATGAATGGTGGCCTGAACCTGATCGATGGGGATGAACTATGAACATTCAGCAATTGATGCGTAACAAGGAGTTAAACATTGCGGTGATCGGCATCGGGTATGTCGGGCTGCCGCTCGCGCTGTCGTTTGCCGAACATTTTCACGTTGTCGGCTTTGACATCGACGCGAAGAAGATTGAAAAATACCGGAGCGCTTATCGGGACCGGGAGCGCCGCGGTTCCGGCGGCCTCTCGTTCACCGACGATCCTGACGACATCGGTGATGCGCACGTATATATCGTAACGGTGCCGACTCCGGTGGATGCGCAGCTCAGACCCGATCTGTCGCATCTGATCGACGCCAGCCGGCTGATCGGGAGAAAGCTGGCGCCCGGCAATCTGGTCATATACGAATCGACGGTGTATCCGGGCGTGACGGAAGAGGTGTGCATCCCCGTTCTGGAGGCGGAATCGGGGCTCAGAAGCGGAGCCGACTTTCAGGTGGGGTATTCGCCCGAACGGATGAATCCTGGCGATGTGCATCATCGGCTCGACAACACGAAGAAGATCGTCTCCGCGCTGAGTGAGGAAGCGTTGGATACGGTCGCGGAACTTTATGCGCACATCGTGGAAGCCGGGGTGTACAGAGTGAGCAGCATCAGGCTGGCGGAAGCGGCCAAGGTGACGGAGAACGCGCAGCGGGATATGAGCATCGCGTTTATGAACGAACTTTCGATGATGTTTCACCATATGGGAATCGATACGAAGGAAGTTATCGACGCGTGCTCCACGAAGTGGAATTTCCAGCGGGTGACCCCAGGGCTCGTCGGCGGTCATTGTATTGGGGTGGACACGTATTATTTGATTTATAAATCCGAGCAGCTCGGCTATACGCCAACCTTTCTGCATGCGGGACGAACCGTCAACGAGTCGATGGGGCGGTATATTGCGAACCAGACGATCAAGCGGCTTGCCCGCCTGCAAAGGGATCACGAATTCAAACGGTGGACAATCGCGGTTTTAGGCGTGACGTACAAGGAGAACACCGACGACATCCGCAACAGCAAAGTGAAGGATCTGATCGGCGAATTGCGCGAGTTCGGCGTGAAGCTGCTCGTCGCCGATCCGCTGGCCGACGAAAGCCGCGCGGCGGGCGAATTGGGCGTTCAGTTGTGCGATTGGCGGTCGATCAGGGATGCGGACGCGGTTATCGTCGCCGTGCCTCATGACGAGTTCAGGGCGATCCCGATGGATCGGCTTCTGGACATGTACGATCGTTCATCGGTCCGGCTGCTGGTCGATATCAGGGGCGCGTTTGACAGAGACGCGGCGGAACGACATCAGATCCGGTACTGGAGACTGTAACATGAAAGACCAGATCAAAACTTGGGTGGAGAAACTGGATAAGGCACTCGAAAAAATTGAGAAGCGGGATGAGGTGTTCACGGTTCCGCGTCCCGATCGGCGCACGCTGACTTACGTTCCCGATCCGGAAAATATCCGGACGAACGTCGATCGGCGCGGGAGCGGCGTACTGGGAAGCACGGACGATCCCGAATACATCAACCGACTGAGATTGCTGAGTTTGCGGTACTCGGCGGATTTCGATGTGTACATTCATCCGACCGGTAAAAAAGCAAGCAAGAAAAGAAAATTAAAGAAACAGAACGGAATGCCCGCAAGGGCCGCGGATATATCGGCAACGGGAATTCTGGTCGCTTGCGAAGAAGAGGTGAGCAAGCATCTGCAGGTCGGCAGCGATCATCATCTCCAGTTCACGATCCCTCCCGGCACGATGCCCGAAGGGTTTGAAAACAGCGTCCGCACGGATGCGCGAGTGGTGCGGAAATTTACGAAGATCGACAGAGGGCAAGAGAAACATATGGTCGCCTTCCAGTTCGAGAAGCCGCTGACCGAATATTTCAAGCGCAAGCAATGGGGCTATTCGATCTATGTGGCGAGCACCACCTTGTTTTTCGCGGCGCTCATCGTCATTTTGATGCGCGTCGAAAGCGTCCTTTACTTCCAGTATCACATGACGCTGTATCTTTACAGCATCATTGCGGCGGCGTATTTGCTGAGCCGCTATCTGTTCGGCGGATTGTACCGGGAGACGCCGATCAACCCCGGCTTCACGCCTTCGGTCTCGATCATCATCCCGTGTTTCAATGAGGAAAAATGGATTCGCCGCACGATCATCAGCTGCATGAACCAGGATTATCCGGTCGACAAGCTGGAAGTGATCGTCGTCGACGATCATTCCACGGACCGGTCGGCCGAGGAAATCGAAAACGTCATAGCCATGATCCACCGCGAGGTGGAACGGTTCGAGACGAAGAAGCGGCTGTTTTTTTATCGGATGCCGGTCAACGGCGGAAAGCGCAAGGCGCTGATGGAAGGGGTGCGGCGGGCCAGGCACGAACTGGTCGTCTTCGTGGATTCGGACAGTTTCCTTGAGCCGACCGCGATCAAGCATATCGTCCAGCCGTTTCAGGACCCGAAGGTCGGCGGAGTCGCGGGACGCACGGAAGTCGAAAACAAGTTTACGAATTTTTATACGAAGATGCAGACCGTCCGCTACTATATCGCGTTCCGCATCATGAAAGCGGCGGAATCGTATTTTGACTGCGTGACGTGTTTGTCCGGTCCGCTGTCCTGCTACCGCAAAGATCTCGTGATCCGCTATTCGGACGCATGGCTGAATCAGACGTTTCTCGGTCATCCCGCGACGTTCGGCGACGACCGGAGCATGACGAACCTCGTCCTGCGGAACCATCGCACGGTGTACCAGGACAGCGCGATCTGCTCGACGATCGTACCGTCGGACCGGAAGGTGTTTCTGAAGCAGCAGATGCGGTGGAAACGTTCCTGGCTGCGCGAAACGCTGAGCGCCGGCAGCTTCATCTGGAGGAAGGAGCCGTTCATGGCGCTCTTCTTCTACATCGGGTTCATCGTTCCGCTGCTTGCGCCGATCGTCGTTCTGTACAACCTCGTGTACGTTCCGCTTGCGGAAGGAGTATTCCCCGGCATTTTCCTGTTCGGTCTGTTCATCATGGCGGCGCTCATGAGCCTGGCTCATCTGTTTTTCAAGCGAAGCAAGCTTTGGTATTACGGATTTATCTTTTGCATATTCTACGAATTCGTGCTGCTGTGGCAGATGCCCGTGGCGTGGGTGACGTTCTGGAAATCGACCTGGGGGACGAGAGAGACGCCGAAAGACGTGGAGGAAAAGCTGAAAAAAGCGAATAAGCAAAAGCGGCGGAAGCCGAAAGACGGAGGCGGGCATGCGTAAGAGTCTGACCGGCTCCGGGTTTTTTGCCGACCGCGAACCGATGAACAGAGGGATGCGAACATGAGCCGAGCGAATCGCGCTTTGGATGTCAAGAAAAAAAACCGCAGAAAAGTGATCCGAACCATTTTCCAGATCATCATCCTGGCGTGCTTGATCTGGGTGCTGGTGCAAACGCTGTTCACCATCCGCACGTACGAGGAGCCGGTCCGCTCAACGTGGCACTCGCGCGGCGGGTTTATCGCCCTGACGTATTTCGGAGTCGGGCGGAACGGGACAAGCACGTTCATCGACGACGACCGTTTGATGGAACAGCTTGAAACTTTGAAAAACCTCGGCTTCGTTACGGTTTCGCAGCAAGATTTGATCGATTTCTACGAAAAGGGAAGCCCTTTGCCCGACAGGGCGCTGTTCCTCGCCTTCGAAGACGGCCGCAACGACTCGGCGCTGTATGCGCAAGGGATTCTCGAAAAACTGAACTACCGCGCGACGATGATGACGTACGCGGACAAGATGATCCGCCATGAGCGCAAATTTTTGCGCCCGAAGCAACTGCAAAATATGGCGGATTCGGGATATTGGGAGATCGGAAGCAACGGCAACCGGTTCACTTATATCAACATTCATACGGAGAGCGGAGATTTCTACGGGATGCTCGAGGACATCGAATTCGATCAGCTGCGCGGCGTCACTTCCTACAATCACTATCTGATGGACCTTTTGCGCGATCGCCGCATGATTCCCGTCGAAAACCGGGACGAGATGTTCGCCCGCATCAACAGCGATTACGCCGCGTTGGCGGGACAATACAGGAAGGCGTTCGGCTACGTTCCGCATGTGTACATGATCATGCACGCGAACGCGTTGTACGGAGGGATCAATCCGCTCGTGGAAGAAGCGAACGACGGCAACATTCGCCGCCTGTTCGATCTGCACTTCAACCGGGAGGGTGCCGCCTACAATTCGCCGGACGACGATCCATACAATCTGACGCGCCTGCAGGTTCCTCCGTATTGGTACACGAATCATCTGCTCATGAAGCTGCGCCTTGATACGGGGATGGATCTGCCGTTCGTGACCGGCGACGAACGGCGGGCGGAACGGTGGGAACCGGCCAGCGGCGCGCTGCAGTTTCTTGATGAGCGCATGGTGCTGACGTCGCCGCCTTATGACCACGGCGTGGCGGTGCTCAAGGGCAGCGGCGGTTACACCGATGTCGAGCTGGACGTTGAGCTGTCCGGCAACGTCGTGGGAGAACACGGCTTGCTGCTGCGGTATGACCGGACCAGGCAGTCTTATGTACGCGTTGCGATCCGCGACCTCAGGCTGATCGTGGAAGAAAAGCTTCCGGGCGAACCGGTGACGCTGCTGGCGGACGAACCGATCGGCTCCCTCGCGCCGGTTTCGGACGGCGGGGATGCCGCCGATACGGAAAACGCCGCGAATCATGCCGTAACCGCGCGCACAGGTGCGTCCTACCCGGTCAGTCTCGCACAGAAGATCAGGCTGTCGGTCGCGGTGAAAGGAAACACGTTGTCCGTCGCCGTTGACGGCAAGAAGTTGGCGGACGAGATCGTGATTCGCGCCGAACGGGGGGCGGTGGCCTTGACGTCGCGCCGCAGCGAACACAATGTCAAAGACCCGATATTCGACGCGGTGTTCGACCGGCTCGTCATCACGCGGACGGATGTCGATCCGCATGAGGTTGTGTATCGGGACCGGCTCGAAGGGTTGTCCCTCTGGCTGCATCGCGCGAAGAAGTGGACGGATGCGGTCATCGATTGGGCGATTGAACAGTTTTGACGAAGGACTGACGGTTTGGCGGCGGTCAGCGGACGGTTTTGACGGGACCGCCTCCGGTTCGAATGATGCAGAGGGAGTGGAAATGTCGTACGTACGGAATCGTACGGGACGGCGGAGCGGGGAGGTGTCGGATGATCAAGAGGAAAACGGTGATGATCCGGATTTCGGCCGTCGCCGTCGCGGCGTTGATCGCGGCGTTGGCGGCGTGGGCGGGCTTTCGCGCGATGAATGATAAAGATCGGCAGGATGCGGGCCCTCTGGAACTGTCAGCCTGGATCGCCGACTGGTCATTCGAAAGCGGTCTGCGGGATGCCGCCGTCATGTCCCATCTGAACAGCCTGCATTGGTTCGCGGTCTATTTTGACGAAAAAGGGAATCTGACGGCAACGGAAGATTACGACCGCTATTTTGAGCAGTACTCGAGCCATCTGGATGCACACCCGAACGTCCGTTCATTTGTCACCGTCGTGAATGACGTCTGGCTGCCGGACGGGACATCGGTGCAGAAAGATCCCGGTGTCGTTTCGCGCCTAGCGGCTTCCGCAGAGGCGAGAGACCGCCATATCGGGGAGTTGCTCGATCTCGTGGATCGAACCGGCGCCGACGGGCTTGAACTTGATTACGAACGGATTGATGACGGGGACTGGCAGGGATATGTCCGATTGATTGCGGATTTGTCGGAACTGCTGGCCGGGCGGGGAAAGAAACTGCGCGTTGTGCTCGAGCCGCGGACGCGGGTGGAGGAAATCGAATGGCCGGACGGTCCCGAGTATGTCATGATGGCGTACAACCTGTACGGTTACCACAGCGGCCCTGGTCCCAAGGCGGATCACGCCTTTTTGGAGAAAACCGCCCGACGCATGGCGTCGGTTCCAGGGGAGCCTGTGATCGCTTTGTCGCTCGGCGGGTTCGAATGGGCCGACGGGCGCGTCCGCGCATTGACGGAGATGGAAGCCGCACAGCTGGCGCGGCAAACTTCGGCGACGGCGGCGCGTGACGAGGCGAGCGGTTCCCTTTATTTCGAGTATGTGGACGCCGACGGACGGAAGGGAACGGTCTGGTACGCGGATCATGAGACGCTCGCCGGATGGATCGGCACGGTGCGGGCAAACGGCGTGCGCAAAGTGGCGCTCTGGCGTCTCGGCGGCATGGAGGAGGAGACGATCCGCCAACTGGAACGGCTTGCGCACGATTGACGGATGCCCGGAATCATTCACCCCCGCGTTCGGCGATCGAAACGCGACCGGAACGAGGGGGTGAAAAGCGTGCGATGTTTCAAAGGCGGCAACGGGCGGCATCGGGACGGCCGCGACGGGCCCGCCATGCCGCAGTCCGAACCTATTGGTTTATGGTCGGCGTGACCGGGTGACCGCCAGATTAGATTGAAATATCCGCTCCATGAATGCGGTGACGCCGTCAGCCCGCCCGCGCCGTCAATGGAGCGAGTCTCGGCCGGTTCGCTCCAGAAGCAATTCCCGGAGCTGATTTTCCATGTCGACGATTTGTTCCTGCTGTCTTTTGATCGTTTCCTTCAGGTTGGATATATATATGATCAAAGCGCAGACCAGTACTCCCAGAATAAATGCCAGCACTATGTAAGGCATGCCGTTTCTCCCCCCTCGTATGATCATAGAATCTCAAAAACAGCGCCGCCGCGTCCGGATCAGTCGTATTTGTCTTCATCGATCCGAAGCCGGCCGTCGATGATCAGTTCCGCTTCGGTCTCGAAGTTCAGGTGGAGCGGAGCGGGAAGCCGTTTCACGATTTCGGCGCACGTATCCAGCGCCATCAGCTGTTCCACGGAGTTCGGGCGGGGTTCAAGTCCGCGCACCCATTCGCGGAACACATCGATGAAGCGGTAAAACGAATGTTCAAACCGTTCCGCGGCCTCTTCGGAATGATCGTAGTCGGCTTTTCCCATCTCCTCCCACGCTTCCACCGCCGTCCGCAGGGCTTCGTTCAGTTTGTCGTCCATGTCGTGCTCCTCTCACCGGTAAATCCGCTCTGTTGAAGGAATCATTGAAGGGATTCGATCAATCTTTATTATACAATACAACAAAACCTGCCGTCTCGGAAACGGATAACATAACGATGCGCGGCGCGCGGATCTTGGACAGCCGCGTTCCCCTTGCCGCAAGGAACATCTGGTGTGATGTGAGCCATGTCGATTTGCAACGGCGGGCGTTGGGCATATAATAGATATATTCATAGATCTATCATCAAGAATCATTTCAGCCATCAGAGGATGGGCTGTATACGGAAACGGAGGAACGATTGATGGAATATCGTCGCATTTCGAGTATTGATGATCCGCTCTTTGCCAAGATGCACCGGATGATGCAGGATATATTTCCGCCGGAGGAAGTGCTTGCGTTCGAGCTTTGGAAAGAACCGCTCGAAGATCCGGGTATTCATGTGTATGTGGCCGTTCATGAAGGGGAGGTCGTCGGCGCCACGGAATACCGGTATTATCCGGATCTGAACGTGGCCATGACGGATTTCACGATCATCGGCCGCGAAGGCCTGGGTATCGGGGCGTTTCTAGCGAACAACCGGATGAACGATCTGCTTCGCATGGCGTCGTTTTGCGGAAACAACCTGCTCGGCATGTTTGCGGAAATCTATGATCCGTACCGCGCCGGGCACCATGAGTTCGGCGGCATCAAGCCGATGGACCCGTTCGTGAGAAGGGAAGTACTCTCGCATCTCGGATACCGCAAGCTCGATTTCGAATACATACATCCGTCCTGGAACAACGACGGGGAAGCCGTCTCGGGGCTGGATCTGTGCTTTATGCCGGTTCATCATCCGGGGGATGAACTTTCGGGAAGTCTCATCGCGCGGTTTTTGCGCAAATATTATACCTTCTTATCGAACAAACCGGCCCGCTGGGAGACGATGGTCGAACAGATCGAGCGGAGAGACGGCGTGAAACTGCTGCCGATCTGATGCCGGCCGGATCGCTTTGCGGACGGACAGACGGCATCCGGTTGCCCACACCGGATGCCGGTCGTTCATCTCCGGGATGAAAGCGGATGCCGCAGGCAAAAATATGCATATATCACTTCGGAGGATACAGCACGCCATGATGAAGTTTCTTCGTTCAAGGGGAATCGATCCGAGTCTGCACACTTACGGCATCACCGCTCTTTCCTATATGGCCCACGGCCTGTTCGGCTCGATGATCATCGGCCTGATTATCAAGACGATCGGCGAGCATGCACATATCCCGTTTTTCGTCACGATCGGCGCGGCGGCGATCGCCACATACGGAGCGGCGATCGGCGGGGCGGTCAGTTACGGTTTGAAGGCGCCGCCGCTCGTCATCTTCGCTTCGATCGCATGCGGCGCTTTTGCAGTCGAGATGGGAGGAGGACCGGCCGGCGCCTATGTGGCCGCCGTCATCGGTACGGAGTTCGGCAAGCTCGTGTCGAAAACGACGCCCGTCGATATTATCGTCACGCCGTTTGTCGTGCTGATCGCAGGCGGGTTGTCCGGCAACTATATCGGCATCCTCATCTCGGAATGGATGATCTGGTTCGGCGGCCTCGTAAACTGGTCGGTCGAACAAAACCCGTTCATCATGGGCATTCTTGTCGCGACTTTAATGGGGCTGGCGTTGACCGCGCCGATATCCAGCGCCGCGATCTCGATCATGCTTGGTCTCGACGGTCTGGCGGCGGGCGCCGCGACGATCGGCTGCTCCGCCCAGATGATCGGCTTCGCGGCGGCGAGCTTCCGCGACAACGGCATCGGCGGCGTGATCGCGCAGGCCGTCGGCACGTCGATGCTGCAGATCCCGAACATCGTCCGGCGCCCGCTCATTTTGATCCCGCCGACCGTCGCCGGCATTCTTCTGGCGCCCGTCGGAACCGTTTGGTGGGGAATGGAGAATGTGAAAGAAGGAGCGGGGATGGGGACATCCGGTTTCGTCGGCCAAATTTTCACGCTGAATACGATGGGGATGAGCGCGGATGTATGGCTGAAAATCGCGGTTTTGCATATTATCGGGCCTGCGGTCATCAGCCTGCTGCTGTCCGAATGGATGAGGCGCATGAAATGGATACGGCCCGGCGACATGAGGCTTGATTTGTAACCGGCGGCGAACGGTGCCGCGTCATGAACTTGGAAGATGAACATCTCGGGATGTACGGACCCGACGGTGTCTCTCATGAATATTGAAAAAGAACAGAGACTATCACGAATCAAAAAAAGAAGGGAACACAGGCTTTCTTGATTCAAGCGGGGGTACATAGCTTTCGTGATTCAAGAAGGGGAACATGGATTTTATCATTCCGGAAGGCTGACGGAGAAAGACAACATGGCAAAGAGGCTTCAACGATAGAACGGAAGGTGAACAAGTTGGCGGACGCACGCTCTTTGGCATTGCATACGGACAAATACGAGATTAACATGATGTACGCGCATTGGCGGAACGGAACCCACGAACGGAAGGTCGTGTACGATCTGTACATCCGCAAGCTCCCGTTCGACAACGGGTACGCGGTATTTGCGGGTCTCGCCCGCGCGGTCGAGTATTTGCGGCAGCTGTCGTTCAGCGAGGAGGATCTCGCTTTTTTGGCGGCGGAGGAGGAACGGTATGATCCCGGCTTTCTCGACTACTTGCGCGGCCTGAAATTTACAGGCGACGTATGGTCGGTCAGAGAAGGCGAGATCGTGTTCGCGGAACAGCCCTGGATGCGCATCCAGGCGCCGGCCGGCGTGGCGCACCTCATCGAGACCGCGCTCCTGAACTTCGTCAACTATCAGACGCTCGTGGCGACGAAGGCGTCGCGCATCAAAAACGTTGCCGGAGACGACAAGCTGATGGAATTCGGATCGCGCCGCGCCCAGGAAGCGGACGCGGCCATCTGGGGGACCCGCGCCGCTTATCTGGCCGGATTCGACGGAACGTCCAATGTGAAGGCGGCGATGATGTTCGGCATTCCGTGCGTCGGCACGCATGCCCACGCATGGGTGCAGCTGCACGACAGCGAATTCGAAGCGTTCGAGAAGTTCGTTGAAGCGTTGCCGGAACAGGCGACGCTGCTCGTCGATACGTACGATACGCTGAGATCGGGGGTGCCGAACGCGATACGGCTCGCGAAGAAGCTGGCCGGGGAAGGGAAACGGATCAAGGCGATCCGCCTCGATTCGGGAGATCTGGCGTATTTGTCGAAACAGGCGCGAAGAATGCTGGATGAAGCCGGATTGCATGACGTGAAAATCACCGCATCGAGCGATCTGGATGAATTTACGATCATGCATCTGAAAACGCAGGGCGCCCGCATCGATTCGTGGGGGGTGGGCACGAGGCTGATCACCTGCGAAGGACAGCCCGCGCTCGGCGGCGTATACAAGCTGGCCGCACGCGAAATGTCCGACGGGACGCTTGAGCCGACGATCAAAATCTCTTCCAATCCCTCGAAGATCACGACTCCGGGTATCAAGGACGTATACCGCATCGTGAGCCTTGAAACGGGAATGGCGGTTGCCGATTATGTGTGCCTGTCGGATGAGACGGATGTGCTCGAAGGGAAACCGCTCAAGCTGATCAATCCCGAGCATCCGCACCTGAACCGGGTGATCAGGCGCTATAAGGCGATTCCTCTGTTGCAGCAGGTGTTGAAAGACGGACGGCTCATCAAGAACCAGCCTTCCTTATCCGAAAGCAGGCAGTATCATCTTGAGCAGAAGAAGCTGTTCTGGCCGGAATATTTGCGAACGTTGAATCCGGAGCCGTATCGCGTCTATCTCAGCGAGCGGCTGCTGGAACTGAAGCGCGCGATGATCGAACGCATGACGCGGCAAGGCGAGAATTGACGGCATAAACGAACAATACTGGGAGCCGTCATCCGGTTGACGGTTCGGTTCCGCGATCGGACGACCGGTTCCGCACGGGAGGACAAGCTGTTGGATTGGCAGGATATCATCTTCAAGTTTATCGGCGGTTTGGGGATTTTTCTGTTCGGCATCAAGTTCATGTCGGACGGTCTGCAAAAAACCGCCGGAGACCGCATGCGCAGCCTGATTGCCAAATACACCTCCAATCCGCTGCTCGGCGTGCTGGTCGGGATCGTGGTGACCGGGCTGATCCAATCGTCGAGCGGCACGACGGTGCTCACGATCGGTTTGATCAACGCGGGCCTTCTCACGCTCAGGCAAGCGATCGGCATCATTTTCGGCGCGAACATCGGAACGACGGTGACCGCGTTTATCATCGGCATCAATATCGAGGATTACGCGCTGCCGATCATCGGAGTGGGAGCCGTCTACCTGTTTTTCCTGAAGAAAAAATGGCATCAGTATGTCGGGCAGATCATCTTCGGCTTCGGCGCGTTGTTTCTCGGGCTGTCCACGATGAGCGGCGGACTGAAGCCGTTGCAGGATCTGGAGTTTTTTACGGAATTTATTGCGGAGATGGCGGACACACCCCTGTTGGGCATCGTTGTGGGCACCATTTTCACCGTCGTCGTCCAAAGCTCCAGCGCCACGATCGGGATATTGCAAACCATCGCGGATGAAGGGATGATCGATCTGTACGGCGCGTTGCCCGTACTGTTCGGCGACAATATCGGCACGACGGTCACAGCGGTGCTCGCGGCGATCGGCACGACCGTCGCGGCGAAACGGGCTTCACTCGTGCACGTGATCTTCAATATTCTGGGCACGGTCCTGTTCACGCTGGCCTTGCCGCTCGTTCACCGGGCGGTGCTGTGGATCGGCGAAGGAGCGAACATCCGCATGCAGATCGCTTACGCGCATGGGTTGTTCAATATTGCGAACACCGTCATTTTTCTGCCGTTTATCCCGCTGCTGGCGTGGCTGGTCACGAAAATCATCCCGGGGCAGATGCAGGAAATCGAATTCCGCGCCAAATATCTCGACGAGAGGCTTTTGGCCAATCCGTCGATCGCGCTCGGTCAGGCGCAGCATGAGATTTTGCGCATGGGGGGACTGGCGCTCGAAACGCTGCGGGACGCCATCGACTATTTCTTCAGCAGAAATGAGAAAGCGGCCGGCCTGGCCCTGCAGAAAGAGCAGCTTGTGAATGAGCTCGACCGCAAGATCACGGAATATATGGTCAAGATTCAGCAAAATACGCTGACGCCGGAGGAGTCGAACAAGGCTTCGATTTTGATGCAGACGATCAACGATATCGAACGGATCGGAGACCACGCGGAAAATATCGTTGAGTTGGCGGAGTACCGCATCAATCATAAGGTCGAGTTTTCTGAAGACGCCGAAAAAGATTTGAACGAAATGCTGAAGCTGACGGAAGAGACGGTGTCCAAGGCGCTGCACGCTCTTGAACATCACGACCTGCAGGCTGCTGAAGATGTGCTCGCCAGCGAGTCCGAGCTGGACCGCATGGAAAAGCTGTACCGCAAGGCGCATATCCAGCGGCTGAACCAAGGGTTTTGTTCGGGGCAATCGGGAGCCGTGTACATCGATATGTTGAGCAATCTGGAGCGGATCGGCGATCACAGCAAAAATATCGCGCAATACATACTGGGGATGGATCAGGATGAATAGCGCAAAAAAGAAAAGAGGGGAGAACGCATGAACGGGCGGATCGGGTTGATCATTGATCTGGACGGGACGATGTACCGAGGCAGGAAGATGGTGGAGAACGCCGACTTGTTTGTCCGGCGCCTGAAGGAGCGGAGCATCCCGCACCTGTTTTTGACCAACAATTCCTCGCGGCCGCCGGAGCAGGTGGCCGCCCATCTGCGCGGACTGGGCATCGTGGCGGAGGATTCGTCCGTTTACACCGCCGCGCAGGCGGCGGCAGGCTATGTGCGCCGTCAGCGGGAGGGCGCAAAAGTATTCGTGGTGGGGGAGGAGGGACTCAGGCAGGCGATCCGTCAGGAAGGGCTCAAGATCGTGGAAGACGGGCCCGCGGACTATGTGGTGCAAGGGATCGACCGCAATTTTCATTACGATGTGCTGAAAGCGGCCGTCCGGCTTATCCGCGGAGGAGCGGTGTATGTCCAGACGAATCCGGACCTGCTGTTGCCGTCGGACGGAGAACTGCTTCCGGGAGCAGGCTCCATCGGCGCGGCGATCCAGGCGGCTTCGGGCGCGAGTCCGGTCGTGATCGGCAAACCTTCGACGATCATAATGGAGGACGCGATCCGTCTGCTCGGCCTTCCCCGCGACCGCATCTGGGTGATCGGCGACAACGCGGCGACGGACGTGAAGGCGGGAAGAGCGGCCGGATGCCGGACGGCGCTGGTGCTGACCGGATTGACGACGCGCGATAATATGGACGTTTTGCTGCGGCAGGCAGGCGAACAGCCGGATCTCATCTGCGATGATCTTCTGTCGTTGTGGGACGCCGTCATTGGGGATTCTTACGCCGTATAGCCGTACAATCGATCACCGGCTTTGAAATTGGATATCTTGATATGCTTGAAGCGCGCTTTCATGCGAAAGCCGCACGCCGGAACCCGCCTTGAACCTGCCGGTTATCCGCTCGTGCGGCTTATGAATTTTTTCACGGCTTTTGCGGTATCGATCAGAAGTTCGGTCATCCTCTCTTTCTCCTGATCCGTCAGTTCCTTGCCGTCGAGGTAAAACGCTTCCCGACGCAGCCGTTCCATAAGTTCGATATCGGGATCGGTCCGGTACGATTCCGAACGCTCCTGCAATCGTTCTCCCAAACCGAGCAAGTAATCCGTTGTCGTGTTGAAGATTAAGGCGAAGCGAACGACCAGCTCATCTTCCACCGGCCGTTTGCCCGCTTCGATCCTCGACAGCACGCTGTTGTGGATTTTCGCGATTTCAGCCAGCTGCAGCTGCGTCCATCCTTTTCGCTCCCTCAATCGCCTGATGCGGTCACCCGTTGTCATCATCATAGTACCCAGCCCTATTCATTCCATTGCGATCCGTTGTTGAATTTCATTGTCATTCTAAGCCGTCTGCGCGTTCCGAGGAGATGCGCAGGGTTCTCCACACGAGCGGGAATCCGCGTTCATCCGTTCGATCCGCAACCGTCGGTCGTTTTGCGGATGGGCATGCGAATCCATGGTCATGACGGCAGTCGGCTTTTTTCACTTTGAATATAACATCTTTTTTTCATCGCTCATTATTATTTGCCGATAACGCAAAAATATATTGACTTTGTTAAAATGGAAAATTAGGATAGAAGGGTAAGGATAGTAATAATGACCAATTATGGGTCATGACGCATGATTGGTCAAAATGCGGGAGAAAGGAGGGGATTCGGATGATGGAGACATGGCTTGCGGCGGCGAATATTGCGCTCATTGTCGCAGCGATTCCATTGGCGCTTGCTCTTGTCGTCCTCTGCATGCGCGTCATTGCGCTGCTCGAAGCGAAGATCATTAACGAGAAGCGATCTTATGTGCAGGCGGCGGGGATGGAAGCATACGCGTTCGCGGAATCGATGCATCCGGAATCCGGCAAAGCGGAGAAACTGGAGCGTGCGGTTGAATACATGCGCAGACAGTTCGGACAACGCCATATCCCGTTTGATTACGAGCAGGCGCGGGCGGTGATCGAACGGGCCGCTCTCGAACTGGCGAGGGATGGTTGATGCGGTCCGTTTTTTCGCCTCGGCGGCGCCCGAGCCTTGCCGATTCATCCGTATATCGTCCGATTCAGCGGGTGGTGTCCGGAGCATCCCCGCTTTGTTCGGTTCAAAGGGCGTTGTCCGATTCGCCGTACGTTGGCAGGGCAATGTCCGCTTAAATGTACGTTGTCTGTTTCACCCTTGCGTTGCCTAATTCCCCGTGCAATGTCCGATTCAATGGGTGATGTCCGCTTCATTGTACGTTGGCCGGGCGGTATCAAATGAAACGTACGCTGTTACATTCACCCGTACATCTTCAGTCTTCCGGTTCGGCGGGCGTTGTCCGGTGCACCCGTGCATTGTCGGATTCATTCGTGCGTTGTCCGGTTTACCGTGCACCGCCCGCTCCCCGCTTTTTCATTTCCGACGGCGTGACGCCTTTGATTCGTTTGAACGTTTTGGTGAAATAATTCAGATTGTCGTAGCCGACTTTCGCGGCGGCTTCGGTGACCGTTGCGCCTTCCTTCAGCAGGCGTTCGGCGATGTCCATGCGGTACCGGTTCACATAATCGACGAACGTCCGGCCGGTGGCGGCTTTGAAGACATTGCAAAAATGGTACGGCGTCAGGTTCACCATCCGCGCCGCCTCCGTCAGCGTAAGTTTCTTGTCGTAATGTTGCCGGATGTACAGCAGCGCTTCCTTGATCCGATCGATCCGCTTGTTCGGCTGCGGCGCGGGACCGTCGGTCCGGTTCGCGGCGGAATGGCGGGACAGCAGGGAAAGGATCAGGAGCACCTGCGATTTGACGATCAGCTCATAGGCGGGCTCCTTGCTCTTATATTCATCGATGATGCCGTTGAAAATAAGCCGGATGCGCCGCAGTACCGACTGTTCTTCCAATTTCACCGGATAAGCGGTGCTGCCCGAAAGATACGGCGACAAATAATGGTCGTGTATCGGATCGTGAAACGGACTGTCGACCAGTGTTCGGGAGAAGACGAGCGACCAGAATTCGACGGTCTCGGCGGAGGAAGCGTAGCCGACATGCAGGCCGCCGCTGGGCACGACGAGAAAGTCTCCCGGTTCGGCGTCAAACTGTCTGCGGTCGATGTGGAAACTGGCTTTTCCGGCTGTGATGTAGATGAACTCCATATGCTCATGCCAGTGCATATAGAGGACGGTTCGGCCGATTTCTCCCTGGGGACTCACGTTGTGAAACAGATTGACCGGATATAGGCTGTCGCTCAGATTCGTCTGCTCTCTTAATTCCAACGGATACATCACGGGATAGGTCACGTTCACTTCACACCCTTTCATGCAAAAGAAACGGGAGAAACGTCACAAGAAAGGACAACTATTCAGCAAGATCATATAGAGAGGCGGGACATCCCGGCGTGTATAATCATGCTAGTATCATTGTAAACGATAACAAGGAGTGGTGAAAGTGAGCGGCAAGCATACGGGAATCAGGATCGGCACGATGGTCGGCGGAGGAGACGCGCCGCGCGTCATTCCGCAGATCGCCGACCACGGGTTCGAATCGTTCAATCTGTCGTTCTGGCAAACGACGGGGAATATCGATCTCGCCGAATTGGCGAAACGGGTGCGCGAAGCGATCGGGGATCGCGATATCGTCATTTCCGCGCTCAGCATCTTCGGCAATCCGCTGACCGGAACGGGAGACAATGCGGATACTCTGGCCAGTTGGGAAAGGCTGATCGATCACGCCCATCTGTTCGGCACCGATATCGTATCGGGATTTACGGGGAGAATTCCCGGGCGGCCGATCGACGAATCGATTCCCCGCTTCGCCGAGGTGTTCGGGGAACTGGCGCGCCGCGCGCAGGACCGTGGTGTGCGGCTCGCATTTGAAAACTGCGATATGGGAGGCACGTGGCAGACCGGCGATTGGAACATCGCGCATAACCCGACCGCCTGGGAGATGATGTTCGATGCGCTGCCCTTCGACAACCTCGGTTTGGAGTGGGAGCCGTGCCATCAGATGGTCAGTCTGATCGATCCGATCCCGCAGCTTCGCAAATGGGTGCACAAAGTGTTCCACGTTCACGGGAAAGACGCGACGATCGCCTGGGATATCGTGCGCGAGTACGGCATTCACGGACCCAAGCCTTACGTGTGGCACCGCACGCCGGGCTTCGGCGACACGAACTGGACGGACGTGATCACGATCCTGCGTCAGGGGGGTTACACCGGGACGATCGACATCGAGGGATGGCATGATCCGGTGTACCGGGGCGAGCTGGAAATGACCGGCCAAGTGCATGCGCTTCATTATCTGAAACGCTGCAGAGGCGGCGATTTCGTGCCGAATCCGAAGTGAGAAGAGCGAATGAAGGAGGAGACGGAATGAACGGCGGAAAGAGCAAATATCGGATCGTCGTCGCCGGATGCGGCGGCATGGCGAACACCTGGATCAGTTACGCGAAAAGCCGCGAAGATGCGGAGATCGTCGGGCTGGTGGACATACAGCCGGAGGCCGCGGTCAGAATGAAGGAGCGGCACGGGCTTGACTGCCCGACATTCACCGCCTTGTCCGAGGCGCTGGCGAACACCGACGCCAATCTCGTGTTCGACGTTACGATCCCGCAAAGCCATTTCAACATATGCACGACCGCGATGAAGCACGGCGTCGATGTTCTCGGTGAAAAGCCGATGGCCGAATCGATGGAGGATGCCCGCAGGCTCGTCGCCGTCTCGGAGCAGACGGGCAGAACATATGCGGTCATGCAGAACCGCCGGTTTAACGCGCCGATGCGCGCGATGCGCCGGGCGGTGGAGGACGGGATGATCGGAAGAGTGGGATATGTGGGCGCCGACTTTTTCATCGCGCCGCATTTCGGCGGTTTCCGCGACGCGATGGACAGCCCGCTTATTCTCGATATGGCGATCCATACGTTCGATCAGGCGAGATTCATTACGGGCGCCGATCCCGTGTCGGTGTACTGCCACGAGTTCAATCCGCCCGGTTCATGGTACGCCGGCAATGCGGCCGCGGTGTGCATCTTCGAGATGTCCGACGGCTCGGTGTTCGCTTACCGGGGGTCGTGGTGCGCCGAGGGCGCGCCGACGTCGTGGGACGCGTCATGGCGCGTCGTCGGAGAACGCGGGACGATCATCTGGGACGGACATGCGGAACTGTATGCGGAGGTCGTCGCCCCGACGGATCAGACGGGCAAGTTTCTCCGCGATCATGAACGGATCGAATTGCCGAAAACATGGCAGGGACGCCCGGGGCATGAAGGCTGCCTGGACGAGATGTTCGCCGCATTGGCGGAAGGAAGGCGCGCCGAGACCGACTGCCGGGACAACATCAAGAGCATGGCGATGGTCTACGGGGCGATCGACAGCGCAAAATCCGGCAAAAAGATCGATCTTCGCGGCTACTATTAAGCGGGAGCGGGCGAAGGCATGCCGAACGGCGGAACGCAGCGCAGCGGGCGCGTTTTCGCAGGATGCGCTGCACTTGTGATGCCGCGGGCAAGGCTGCGTATGAAGATTGATCCGTTGCGCCCGAAGCGCTGTACGTCCGCAACGCGTTGATGCGCACCGCCGCGCTGTATCCAATGCAGACTGTTTTGCTCCAAGTCATACAAACGGGTTGAACGGGAACCCTATCAGATGGTAAACCGATAATCCATCACGACTTGGAGGTTAAAATGATGAATCAAACGTTGACGTTGGAGAAGCAGCGGTCGACGCAGGAGCGGAAGCTGGCGGACAAGATCGCGGTGATCACCGGCGCGGGTTCGGGCATCGGCAAAGCGACGGCGCTCCTGATGGCGAAACATGGAGCGAAAGTGTGTTTGCTCGATCTGAAAGATGAACGGACCGAGCGGACGAAGGAAGAGATCGAATCGTCCGGCGGAGAAGCGCTCTTCGTCGATGTGGACATTTCGGACGCTGCTCGCGTGGAGAAGGGAATCCAAGAGGCGGTCGACCGGTGGGGCAAGATCGATATCGTCTTCGCCAATGCCGGCATCAACGGCCGCGTGGCGCCGATCGAGGAGCTGACGGCCGAAGACTGGGAGCAAACGCACGGCACGAATCTGCGCGGCACGTTTCTGACGGTGAAATACGCGATTCCTCATATGAAGCGGGACGGCGGCAGCATTATCGTGACGAGCTCGATCAACGGGACCCGCAAATTTTCCGGTTTCGGCATGAGCGCGTACAGCAGTTCCAAAGCCGCGCAGGCGGCCTTCGCGAAGATGGCCGCGCTCGAACTGGCGAGGTATCGCATTCGGGTGAACGTCATCTGTCCCGGCGCGATCGACACGAACATCGAAGAAAACACCGACCGGTCGCCCAGCGTGAAAAAGATTCAAATCCCCGTACAATATCCGGAAGGCAGTCAGCCTCTGGAGCACGCTCCCGGCAAACCGGAGCAGGTGGCCGAACTCGTATTGTTCCTCGCGTCCGACGAATCAAGCCACATTACCGGCACGGAAATATATATCGACGGCGCGGAATCGTTGTTATAACGCCTTTCATGACGGCCGGCATACGGTCGTCTTTTTGTTTGTGTCGGTTTATTGCCGTCTTCCGGAAAAACGATTGACATCCCGGGACATTACGGGTATGTTGTATTCAGAAACTTCATATTGCCGACAAACCACTAGGGGAGCCGTGACCGGCTGAGAGATGGATCGAATCCTGATACCCTTGGAACCTGATCTGGATGATGCCAGCGTAGGGAAGTGGTGCGCGACATGACATTTGCTTTTTGGTGTGTGTGGCCGCTCCCTTGCCGGAGCGGCCTTTCGCATTTCTTCGGTTTGTCCGGCTTGCTGACACGGGATTCGGAAAGGAGGCGATGAAGGAAGTGAATGACGGGATCGATGCGTCGTGGGAACGGTATTCCCGGCAGATGTTGTTTCAGCCGATCGGCCGGGAAGGTCAGGAGCGGCTGGGCGCATCCCGCGCGCTGATCGTGGGCATGGGAGCGCTGGGCAACGTCCTCGCCAACCATCTGGTGAGGGCGGGCGTCGGACATGTCCGCATCGCGGACCGCGATTATGTGGAAGCGAGCAATTTGCAGCGGCAGATGCTGTTCGACGAGGACGATTGCCGGGCGATGCTGCCCAAGGCTGAAGCCGCGGCGCGGAAATTGAAGCGGGTCAATCGGTCGGTCGCCGTGGAAGCGCATGTGACCGACGTGACGCCGCTCAACATCGGCGAACTTGCCGCCGACGCGGATGTCATCCTGGACGGCACGGATAATTTTCAGACGCGCTATTTGCTGAACGATTACGCCTTTAAGCACAACATCCCGTACATATACGGGGGCGTCGTCAGCGCGCGCGGGATGACGGCGGCGTTCGTCCCCGGGCGGACTCCCTGCTTTCGGTGTTTGCTGCCGGATGCCGATGCCAACGGGGAAACTTGCGACACGGTCGGCGTTCTGGCTCCCGCCGTCGATATTGTGGCGTCGTATCAGTCGGCGGAGGCGATCAAAATCTTGACGGGAAATGTTGACGCGCTGCGGAAAAGCGTGTTGACGTTCGACATCTGGAACAACCGGACGTATGAGCTGGCGTTTCCCGAGCCTCGCCCGGATTGTCCGGCTTGCGGCTTGCATGAGTATCCCGCGCTGACGCCGGATCATGCCGGTCATGTGACGACGATGTGCGGGCGCGATTCGGTGCAAATCAACGGACGAAGGCCGCTCGATCTGCAGGAGTGGGAGCGGAGGCTGAACGGCGTGGGCGAGGTGACGGTCAACCCGTTTCTACTGCGGGTGAACTTGCCGGAAGGGGAACGTCTGACGCTGTTTCCCGACGGGCGGGTTTTCGTTCAGGGGACGAGCGATCCGGCCAGGGCGAAGTCGTTGTACAGCCGTTATATCGGAATGTGAGGGGGCATCAAGAAACACGGTTGTATAGTCAATGCGGAAATGGCGGATAAGTCACGAGCGAACACACGACGTGTGACATCGAATCATAAGACAACCAACGGGACAACCGCGAAGAAACGAAAATGCGGGAAGGCGGAAAACCGAAGGGAAAGGAGACGAAAGCGGATGAGGGATTTTCGTTTGTATGCGATCACCGATGAACGGTTTCATCCCGGCCGCGATATGATCGAGGTGATGGAAGAGGCGATCCTCGGGGGAGCGGACATCATCCAGCTGCGGGACAAACGAAGCAAGAAGCGCGACATTCTCCGGAAGGCGTATGCGCTGCGCGAGTTGACGAGAAAACACGATGTGCTGTTTATCGTCAACGATCATCTCGATATCGCGCTGGAGGCCGATGCGGACGGGGTGCATCTCGGGCAGGACGACCTGCCGCTCAAGGCGGCCAGAAAACTGATGGGAGACAGAATCATCGGCATCTCGACGCATCGCATCGAGGAGGCGAGGGAGGCGGAGCGCGAAGGAGCCGACTACATCGGAGTGGGTCCCGTGTTTGCGACGAAGACGAAGGAGGATGTCGTCGCGCCGGTGACGCTGGAATACGTCCGGCAAGTAGCGGCCGAGATCACCATCCCGTGGGTGGCGATCGGCGGCATCAAGCTGCACAACGTCGATCGGGTGCTTGCGGCGGGAGCGACGCGCATATGCGCGGTCAGCGAGATCGTCGGCGCATCCGATGTGATAGGCACGTGCAGACGGTTTGTGGAGAAAATCATGAACGCCCGCGGAGGTGGGGGAAATGCCGAATCTCGTCATTAACGGACAATCGCGCTGCGTATCCGCCGACAGCGTGCGGCAGTTGGTGGAGGAACTGGGGCTTGAGCAGAAGCTGATCGTCGTCGAGGTGGACGGACAAATCGTGGATAAGCGGGATTGGTCCGGCTTCCGGCTTGGCGAAGGGATGCGGGTGGAAGTGGTTCATTTTGTGGGAGGAGGGTGAGCTTATGCAAACGGCGGATCTGATGCATCAGGATGAGCTGGTTATCGCGGGGAAAAAACTGAAGTCGCGCTTTTTCCTCGGAACGGGGCGCTATCCGAACCCGTACGTGCAGAAGGAGGCGATCCGGGCGTCGGGGGCGGAGGTGCTGACGTTCGCCATACGGCGGGTGAATCTGGACGCGGTGGAAGACGATTCGATCCTGCAGCATCTGCGGGGAGAATCCTATATTTATTTGCCCAATACGTCCGGAGCGCGCACGGCCGAGGAAGCGGTGCGGATCGCCAGACTGGCGCGAGCGTCCGGGCTGAGCGACTGGGTGAAGGTCGAAATCAGCGCCGATGAGAAAACGTTGCTTCCGGACCCGATCGAGACGCTGCGCGCCACGGAAATGCTCGTGAAAGAAGGATTCGTCGTGCTGCCGTACGCGTCGGACGACCCGATATTGTGCAAACGGCTCGAGGAAGCCGGCGCGGCGGCGGTCATGCCGGGCGCGGCGCCCATCGGCACGGGGCTCGGCATCTTGAATCCGTACAACATCGGGCTGATCGTCGAAGAGGCGAAGGTGCCGGTCATCGTCGACGCGGGTCTCGGATCGCCGAGCGACGTCGCCCAGGCGATGGAACTCGGGGTGAGCGGCATCCTGATGAATACCCCGGTGGCAAGAGCCAAAGATCCGGTCGCGATGGCGCGGGCGATGCGGCTGGCGATCGAGGCCGGCAGGCTCGCCTATTTGGCGGGACGCATCCCGAAGCGGAAGTATGCGTCGGCAAGCAGCGGTCAGGAACAATACATTTCGAGACTGCAGGTGAACGGGTGATGGCCGAGCGCATCCTCATACTCGGCGGCGGCGTCATCGGGTTAAGCTGCGCTTATGAAGCCCTTGGACGCGGATATGACGTCACCGTCGCGGAAGCCGGGCAATGCGGCGGGCAGGCTTCCGGAGCGGCCGCCGGGATGCTCGCGCCGTATTCCGAGAACACGGAGTTTCCGGATGATTTTTTCCGGCTTTGTCTCGACAGTCTGCGGCTGTATCCTGAATGGCAGCAATCGATCAAAGAAGTGACGGGGGACGATTTTGAATATACGGCAAGCGGCAGCCTGTATGCGGTATACCATGAGGCGGATTTGACGGCGCTGGAGCAGCGGAGGAACTGGCAGAATGAGTTCGGCGCCCGCGCGGAAATCGTGAGCGGAAACGCGCTGCGGTCGCTGGAACCGGAAATCTCGCCGAACGTCATCGCCGCTCTGCATATTCCGGAGGAAAGCCATATTCATGCCCCGGATTATGTTGCGGCGCTCAGGAGGGCGTGTCTGAAACTCGGCGCGCGGATTTTCGAACAATGCGGAACAATCGAACCGCAGCCGGGATCGGAAGGCATCTCCGTCCGAAGTGAAAACGGGACCGATCTTTCCGCGGACCGGCTGATCGTCTGCACCGGAGCATGGAGCGGGATGATGGAGCGGACGTTCGGCATCCGGATTCCCGTATATCCGATACGCGGTCAAATATGCGCTTACGACACCCCGCAGAAACGCGTTCATCATATGGTTTTTTGCAGCCAGGGATATCTCGTGACGAAGGAACGGGGAATGCTTGTGTGCGGCGCGTCGGAAGATATCGCGGGATTCGACGCCTCGTGGACGGAACAGGGGATTTCCCGCTTGCTCAAATGGAACGGCAAGCTGTTCCCGATGCTTGAGCGGATGGAACCGGTGCTTCGCTGGGCGGGCCTGCGGCCGGCGACTCAGGACGGCTATCCGCTGATCGGGGAACTGGCGACGGACCGCCGGGTCATCTTCGCCTGCGGCCATTACCGCAACGGCATTCTGCTCAGCCCCGTTACGGCCAGGTTGGTGGCCGATCTGCTCGACGGAAAGGCGGAACCGTCGTTGTTGGCGTCTTTTGCGCCGCATCGGTTCGGTTATTCCGGATAAGTCCGTAACGAGGAGAATCCGTAAAGAGGCATTTCGTAACAAGGAAAAATCCGTAATGAGGAAGAGGTGACGGCATGACGGGAGTTCTGGCAAAGGTGCTGACGATCGCGGGATCGGACAGCGGCGGAGGGGCGGGAATCCAGGCCGATCTCAAAACGTTTCAGGAACTGGATGTGTACGGCATGACCGTGATCACCGCGCTCACCGCGCAAAACACGCTCGGCGTGCAGGCGGTGTATCCGCAACCGCCGGAATGTATCGCCGCCCAGATCGATTCCGTTTTGGGGGACATCGGTGCGGATGCGGTGAAGACGGGAATGTTGTTTTCCGCGGAGATTGTGCGGCTGGTAGCGGATTATATCGTCAAATACGGCATAAGCAGGCTCGTCGTCGATCCGGTCATGTACGCGAAAGGAGGTTCGGCATTGCTTCAGGAGGAAGCGATGGATGCTCTGAGACGCTATCTGCTTCCTTTGGCTTACATCATCACGCCGAATGTTCCGGAAGCGTGCCGCCTGATCGGCGAAGAAAAGCCCAGCTTGCGCGATGAGCCGGACATCATTGCGACGGTGCGCAGGCTGCATGATCTCGGGCCCAAATATGTGCTGCTGAAGGGCGGCCACATGGAAGGCGAAGAATGTGTCGATTATTTGTATGACGGCAGACAGATCGCCCAATTCACCGCTCCCCGCATCGACACCCGGCATACGCACGGCACGGGCTGCACGCTGTCCGCGGCGATCGCCGCGGAATTGGGCAAAGGCAGGTCCGTACCGGAAGCGGTGGAAACGGCCAAGCGGTACATTACCGCGGCGATCGAACAGGCCTTGCCCATAGGAGGAGGCATCGGCCCGACGAATCACGCGGCTTACCGGCACAAGATGCGTCCGCGATCTGAGCGCGTATGAAGGTACGCCGCCGAGGGCAGACGGTCGCCGGTGACGGCATCGGGTTGACAAAATAGATAATGACGTCCCGGGTGAAATGACGGAATATCCAAATGAAAGCCGCGGCGACGCGGCGGCCGAACGTTGCCGCGCGTGGAACACGCGCGTATCCGATCCGGCGGTTGAAGTATGACAAACGAAAGTCGCTATGCCGATCAGGGCTCGGCATCCCGACATTCGTTTGTCTTTTTACCGGTCGCAGGTTCGATCTGGAAGTCTCTTGTGCGGGCGGGATTGCGCCTGAATTAAACGGTCGATTTCGCGTAATTCAACAGAATCGGCAGCACCCGCTCTTCGCGCACCATGGACGAATGGCACAGGGGACAGACGGGGTTATCCGCTGCGAATGTGAAGTTGTCGCGCATCCAGCCGTTGCACTGTTCGTTCGTACATGCCCATACGTCCGTGACCGCTTCCTGAACCGGTTCTTCCACTTTGCGGAACATAGGCGATCATCTCCTTCCTGTTTTTCAAATTATTATGTAACCGCACCTTCCGGCGTATGCATGATAATGCAATCGGCCTGACGATTCAGTACAATAGGAATGGAGATCTTAAAAGTGACGTGCGAGAGCAAACGTACAATCAAGCGAGGTCACATGCACGACTGCAGGAGTTTGGATCGTCGGCGAGGACAACGAACAGCGGGCGAATTCAACGGACAGCCGATGAGGTCACATCAACGACGGCGATCGTCCGGGGAAAACGGACAGCGAGTGATCAACAGCGAGGTCACATGAATGACAGCGAGAACCGGATCCTCAGCAAGGACAACCGCAAACGAGGGGAAACATACAGCCAAGTGAGGTCAGATGTGCGGACGATGAAACCGGATTGCTCATGTATGAAGCAGTCGGACAAACAACGTGAACAGACGGACAATCAGGAGCGGAGCAAATTACTCCGAATCGAGCGTTAGGAGGTTATGGCATGAAGCTGTTATCGATCGAACCGACACCGAGCCCGCATACGATGAAGCTGAATATTGACGAGACGCTTCCGGCGGGCAAAAAGTATACGTATCTCAAGGAAAATGAGATGCATGCGCCGGAACCGATACGGAGCATTCTGCGCATCGACGGGGTGAAGAGCGTCTTCCATACGGCGAATTTCCTTGCGGTGGACCGATACCCCAAGGCCGATTGGAAGTCGATTCTTCAGGGCATATCCGAATTGCTGGGCGGAGGAGCGTCTTCTCCCGCCGTACCGAGCGTCGAATCGTCGGGAGGATTCGGCGAAGCGCACGTGTATGTGCAGTTTTTCCGCGGCATCCCGCTGCAGGTCCGCGTCAGGAGCGAAGGGGAGGAAGTGCGGCGCGCGATGCCGCAGCGTTTCAACGACGCGGTGATGAAAGTGATCGAGTCGTCGCCGACGCTCTTGAAGGAACGCAAGCTCGTGGACAAGGGAGTGCGTTACGGCGACCTGACGGAGATCGCCGAACAGATGATTCAGGAACTGGATGCCACCTATACCGATGAGGAACTGGAGCGGCTTGTGAAGGCCTCGGCCGATTACGCGGAAGGTTCCGATCAGGAAGTCCGTCTTAAGCTGACCAGACAGGAAATTCTCGAGCAATTTTCGCATTCCGACTGGCGCAGGCGGTACGCCGCTCTCGAACAACTGTCTCCGTCAGAGGAAGATTTGCCGCTATTGGAGAAAGCGCTGCGGGATGAACACGCTTCAATCAGGCGTCTGGCCGTCGTCTATCTGGGCGATATTTCGGGCAAACGGGTGTTGCCGTATCTGTATCAGGCGCTTCGGGACCCTTCCGTTCAGGTGCGTCGAACGGCGGGCGATACGTTAAACGACATCGGCGATACGGATGCGATCGGACCGATGTGCGAAGCGCTCAAAGACGCCAACAAGCTCGTACGTTGGAGAGCGGCGAGATTTCTTTACGAATACGGCGACGAATCCGCGCTCGAAGCGCTCCGCGAGGCCGAGAACGATGAGGAGTTCGAGGTCAGTCTGCAGGTGAAAATGGCGATCGAAAGGATCACGAGGGGAGAAGAGGCGGCGGGTTCCGTCTGGCAGCAAATGACGCGCAGCCGTCAGAAATAACGGTTCGCCTCGGCGCCATTCCGGCGTCGACGCAGGTGGACACATCCATTATAGATTTCCGTTATAGCTTCGATTACAGAGTATATATTTCCACATTTCGTTTCACATCCTTGACATTGAGGTGTTCATGTTGAAGACGATCGCGATCATCGGCGGCGGCATCACAGGGCTGACCGCCGCTTACCAATTGCAGCGGAAGATTCGGGCGGGAGAGCTCAGGGCGCGCGTCGTCCTGTTTGAGGCGGAACCCCGGCTTGGCGGAAAAATTCGATCGCTCCGCAGGGCGGGCTATATCATGGAAACGGGGGCCGATTCGATCGTGTCCAGAAAGTTTGCGGACATGCCGTATATCGAGCGGTTGGGGCTTGCGGACGCGGTCGTCTACAATGCCACCGGAAGATCGCTCTTGTATGTCGACGGCAAACTGAAGCCGATCCCGGAAGATACCGTGTTCGGCATTCCGATGGGCGTCGAATCTTTGGCGAAAAGCCCGCTCATCTCGGCGGAAGGCAAGGTGGCGGCGCTGAAGGATTTGTACACGCCGAACGAGACGTTCACCGTCCGTGATTCGCTCGGCCGTTTCTTGCGGCATTTCCTCGGCGAAGAACTCGTCGCCAAACAGATCGCCCCGGTGTTATCCGGCGTCTACTCCGGATCGATCGATGAATTGACGATCGCTTCCACGATGCCGTACCTGATCGCGTACAAGGAAGAGTACGGCAGCATCATGCAGGGCCTGGCGGCCAACCGGGACAAATTCAAAAGCGGCGAAGGGAAATTCCTCTCCTTTGCGGCGGGATTGTCCGAAATCGTCACGCGGCTCGAAGGCGAGTTGACCGATGTGGAAGTGCGGAAAGGAATTAGGGCGGTGCGGCTCGTATCCGACGGCGGCACGCATCGAATCGAATTGTCCGACGGCGAAGTGCTTGAGGCGGATGCGACGGTGCTCGCCGTCCTCCATACGGATGCCCGGCGAATGCTGCAAGACGAACGGATCGGCGCGATCTTCGATCAGTTTGCGACGAATTCGCTGATCAGCGTCTACCTCGGCTATGATGTGCCCGACGAGCGGTTGCCCGAGGACGGAACCGGGTTCATCGTCGCGGAAGGCGGCGATCTTGCATGCAGCGCGTGCACGTGGACGAGCCGCAAATGGACGCACACGTCCGCGGATCGTCGGCTGCTCGTCCGCCTGTTCTATAAGAGTTCCGGCCCTCGCTATGCGGAACTGTCGCAAATGACGGATGAAGAACTTGTGCATGTTGCGAAGCGGGATGTCGAAATTTCGCTCGGCTTGAGCGAACATCCCGGGATATACGCGGTGACGAGGTGGCAGAACGCCATGCCCGTCTACCGCATGGGACATCGCACGTTGGTCGAACAATTGCAGGAAGAGATGCAAAGGCGTTTTCCGGGCGTGATCCTCGCCGGCTGTTCCTATCACGGAGTCGGCATTCCGGACTGCATGGCGAGCGGCGAGCGGGCGGCCGAGCAGGCGGCGGATGCGGTCAACGCCGCGTCCTGATGAAATTCGGGCTTGCCCCGGCGTCGCGCCGTGATCCGGTTTGCCGCACCATGACAAGAAATCCCCCGTCCGCATGCCGGATGACATGCGGGCGGGGGATCGTTTCGTTCATGTTTCGCGCAACCCTTGTTCGTCGATCACATACGGCCGGTGTTGCCGAATGAAGCGCATCAAACCGCTTTTCCCTTCGAACAGCTCCACGTCGTCGTCGTAATGCATGAGATAGGTCTTGCGTTGCAAGTGTTCGGGCAAGGTAAGGAGCTGCTGCAGCGTCGTATGGACGATTCCGGGACCGCGCAGCTGACAGTCGTGAAAGATGACGCGCAAATTCCGCTCTTCGTCCAGTTTATGCAACAGCTGCGGGTCGAATTTCATATCCGCGCTGTAGAAAATATTCCGGTTGATGACGAGCGAATAACTGAGTTTCTGCGCGATATGTTCCGTGCGGATGATCTCGAGTTCCAGTCCTTCCGTCACCCGGAAGGGGGTCGATTCGCGCAGCAGATGGACATGGAAATAGTCGTCCAGAGACTTGTGAGCGTCGTCTTCCACTCCGGCTTTCAGGCAGTTTTCCCACAGAGGATGAGCCAAAGGCTCCGGCACGAACAGATGAGGCTTGCGGTTGAATTTGTATTTGAACTGGAAGGCGATCTCCTCCAGCCCTCCCACGTGATCGGCATGAAGATGGCTGATCAGAATGCCGTCCAGTTTATCCATCGCGATGTTCAGATGGTGCAGGGCCAAGGGCGCCGTGATGCCGCAATCGATCAGGAGATGATAACCGTTTGCGATCCATAAAGCGTTCGTGTTGTAATATTTTTTTGCGAAAGCGCTGCCGGTTCCAATCATGATCAATTGTAGACTCAACCCGGTGTCCTCCTTCGTTCTGTAAAATGATTGGGCCGATCCCGCATTCACATCCCGCTGGGCTGTGTCATATCGTATAGAACAGGCGGTTGAAAGAGGTGAATGCGGTGCCGGTTCAAGCTGTGCTGCAAGGAGTTGGACTGATCTCCGGAGTCGTGAGCGTGCAGCTGACGGAACCCGCCGAATGCGCGGTCGTCAGTGTCACGCTTCGTTCGCTGGAAGCGTTCCCCATTCCTTTTTCATCAGATCGGTTTCTCTTTAATTTATCATCTTTGTGCGCAGAAAAAAAGAAGATTTTGTTAACCTCCGCCGTTCATCTGACGGACTCCGGCCGGCGCAACGCGGTCTGGGAACTGACGGAGGGGGTCGAATCGGCATTCGGAACGTTTCATTACAGCTTGCGTCGCACGGAGCGGGACGATCCATTGAGGCTCGGCGAGACGCTGATTTTCACCTTGCAATCGGCGGATGACCGCTTCATGTTCCGCGAATCGTCGTTTCTCGATGCACCGGCTTCGACGCTCGACGGATACCAGGCGGCGGTCGTGATCAAGTTTCGCGGCGGCAGACAGGCTCTGGCGGGCGGGCAGTTTGAGAAAGTCGGCGATTGAAGGTGAGCCTTCCCTATTCCCCTGCTTGATAAAACAGAACACATGTTCGTATAATATGGATGAGGGGTGAGGAAGGTGGACCGTTTTGATGCCGAAGCGAAAGTGCACGATTACATCGTCTATTCGTATTTGCTCAAAGCGCTGGACAAGGACCGCGAACAACTTTGCCGGACGAAGCTGGCACGCGCCTGGACGTTCGTGGCGGACGATGCCCTGGCGAAGATCGTGAAGCGGCTCACCTTTATCAAAAATCAGTTGTCCAACCACGGCTGCCGGATCGTGCTGGAGGAGGTCGCGCCGGATCATCAGGTGCATGTGATGTATGTGCAACGCCGGTACGAGCGCCATTGTTACATGCTGCCGTATGTGTTGAAGGCGCGGTGCGAAGACGCGATGATCAGCCTGCTGCGCGACGAATCGGGATCTTGCCAGTAAATGTTTGTTTACGCGATCGCAACTATGCCGACATGTTTGCGTATAATTATACGAATATGCAGTCAGACAATGGAGGTATACATATATGAACTGGAAGCGCACGGTGTTGTTGATCCTTTCGCTCGGTCTCATCGGCGCGGCATCCGTATATGCCGACGACATCTATGAGACGATCAGGGCGAAGAAGACGACGGTTCAAGTGAGCGGCAAGACGATCAGCGGTTATTCGATCCAGTCAAACGGCAAGCTCCTCGTGCCGATGGATGAACTGACGGAGACGATGCAGGCGTTCGTCGAGCACAACGGCGACGAGGTTACGATTCATAAGCCCAATGTCCATATCTTCCTGTTCTCGGTTGCCAAGGACAAGATCACATCACCGTTCGGCTACGTGACAAAGGGCGGCGAATATGACTTCGCGATCTTCACGCAGGCGGACAGCCTGGCGAAGCCGGTTGAATCGATCAAATACGAGATCATTGATCCGAACGGCGAGAAGGTGTACACGGCGAAATATCCGCTCAAGATCAAAGAGGACTATTTCTGGCAGATTACCCCGACGATTACGTTGAAGTTTCAGCACACCGGAGAATATAAAGTTTACGTGTATATGCAACTGGACCCGCAGGGCGACTATCAGCTCGTATCGAAGAAGGTCATCAAATCGCTTCCGAAATGAAAGGATCGGTATGCCGATCAAAATCCTTTGTCTCATGGAACGGAGTACATGCGCGAGGCCCCAACCCGACCGTTGGCGGTCTCGCGCGTTTTATTGGGCTCGTGTGATGAAATTTTGCTGAAGACGAAGAAAAAGTTTGCTTCCAGCGGTTGAAAAATGGTACGATACATGGGAGCCTTTCGAAAACGTATAGGAAATGAGGTTTATGCGATGAGTGACCATGAACATCATCATCATGATGAGAATGAGGACATTGTTGTATTGATGACGGACGATGACGGAAACGAACGCGAAATGGTGCTGGCGTTCACCTTCGACGTTGAGGATCAAGTATACGCGGTTCTGCTTGACTATCATGATCCGGAAGCAGAGGGCGTCATCATGCGGCTCGAAGAAGAAGACGGCGAGACGGTGCTGGTCAATATCCTGGACGATGAGGAATGGGAACGGGTCGTCTCGGCATACAACGAGCTGGCTGAGCAGGAAAACATCTGATTGCGGCGCTTGTGACGGAAAGCATACCGAGTGCGTTTCGGGCATTCGGGCGTAACGGGTCAGAAGCGAAAAAAATAACCGGGGTTCCGACGACGAAAGATCGGGAATCCCGGTTTTTTTGTGCCAAAGGATGCGTTTCCGCGAAAGAGCGACCGGTTGCGAATGAACGCCGACCGCTGAATATGTTGGTTGCGATTCCTATGCCGGCGCGTTATTTGCGCGGATTGAAATACATCGTGCGCCCGTTGAAGAGGAGGACTTCCGCCTGCAATTGCTTGCCGAAATATTTGCAGAACTCGTTGGCTTTGGCTTTGTCTCCGTGCGTGCTGCCGTCGGGCAGGAAGATCTGGATGTAAGGGATCGTCTGATCATCACGCTGCTTCGTACCGACCGCGATCCATATATAGCGGTAGTCGGGTTGGTTCCCTTTCAGGCAAAGCCAGTTTACTCCGTTATGCGTCCGCTCTTCGATCGTGTAAGGGAACGCCATTTCCTCGTAAGACCAGTCCAGCTGTTTGCCGGTGAGCGCCGTCTGGCTGCGATACTGTTCCAGTATCGCCAGGACATCATCCAATGTGATGCTGTCCTTTTTGGAACCTGCCACGAGCTGAATATATGCGCTTTGACTCATATCGACACCTGCCAGTCGTCCGTATATATTTGCCAGTTTATTTTCATCATATCATTCATGAAACCGTTTTACAACGACCCATTTCAACGAAAGATCGCAGTTCACGCATGACCGATGTCTGTGAAAGATCTCCTCCGCGCTTGCTCGACTCCGCGTCCGGCCTTGCACCGAGAGAAGCGCCAAACGACGTTTTACGAGATCGGGGACGATTCGACGATCACTTTCACCTGTTGAATCGTCTTGTCTTCCGGTCCCTGTACGGGCAGTCCCACTTCCAGATGCTCCAGAATATATTCGATGTTCTCCTTCGTGATCACTTCGCCCGGCAACAGGATCGGAATGCCCGGCGGATACACCATGATGAACTCGGCGATGATTCTTCCCGCCGCCTGCCGCAGAGGCACCATCTCGGTATCGGCGTAGAAGGCGTCGCGCGGCGAGATCGACAGATGCGGGATTTCCGGCACTTTGATTTTTACCGGATTCCTAGTTGAGCGGTTCGCGTACTCCGCCGACAGCTGCCTCAGCGCTTCGAGCAATTTTTCCACCGTCTGCTCACTGTCCCCGGCGGTGATGAGGCACAGGATGTTGTACATATCGCTCAGTTCGACTTCGATGTTGTACTTTTCACGGAGCCAACGCTCGGCATCATGACCGGTGATCCCCAGTTCGGCCACATGAATCGTCAGTTTCGTCGGATCGTAGTCGAACGTCGCTTCTTCTCCAAGGATTTCGTCGCCGAAGCAATACAGTCCCGGTATTTTGTTGATTTCCGCCCGAGCGTAACGGGCCAGCCGAAGGGCATGTTCCACCATCTCCCTGCCGTGCAGCGCGAGATGTTTGCGCGCCGCGTCCAGAGAAGCCAGCAGGATGTAAGAGGTGGAGGTCGTGGTCAGCATGCTGATGATCGATTGAACGCGTTTCGGGTTCACCCTGCCTTCCCGGACATTCAGCACCGAACTTTGCGTGAGCGAGCCGCCCAGTTTGTGCACGCTGGTCGCCGCCATATCGGCGCCGGCCTGCATCGCGGATAACGGCATGTCTTCGTGAAAGTGCACATGGACGCCGTGCGCTTCGTCGACGAGCACCGGAACGCCGTAGCTGTGCGCCAGTTCGACGATTTCTTTCAGATTGGCGCAGATGCCGAAGTAGGTCGGGTTGATGACGAGCAGAGCTTTGGCGTCCGGATGCAGCTCCAGCGCCTTGCGCACGGCGCGGGTCGTGATGCCGTGCGCGATGCCGAGCCGGTGGTCCATCGCCGGTGATATGAATATGGGCTTCGCGCCGGCGAAGATGATGGCGCTCATCACCGATTTATGAACGTTGCGCGGGACGATAATCTTGTCGCCCGGTCCGCATACAGATAAGATCATCGCCATGATCGCACCGCTTGTTCCCTGCACGCTGAAAAACGTATAGTCCGCGCCGAACGCCTCGGCGGCCAACTTCTGTGCTTCGTAGATCGCGCCGCTCGGTTGATGAAGATCGTCCAGCGGAGCGATATTGATCAGGTCGATCGACAGCGCATTCGGTCCGATGAACTGCCGGAACTCTTCATCCATCCCTGCTCCCCGTTTATGACCGGGGATATGAAACTGTACCGGATTCCGTTCGGCATGCCGCCGAAGAGAGGTGAACAACGGTGTAAGGTTTTGATCCATCTGTCTGGCGCTCCTTCAAGTGTAGATTGATCGCATATCCCGAATCAAAGCGTGATTTTTCATCTATCGCTCGGTTCATACCATCCATAAACAAGCAAGAGTATAGCAGAATGTTCGAAAATGATTCAATAGGATTTGAGAAAACGGGTAAAATATAAGGGTATGGAACATTTCCCCAGATTCACCGAAAGCGAGGATCGAAGCATGAAAGCCTGGATTCATGCGGAACAGCGGGTGTTCACCCCGTTCATCTTCCGGCTCATGTTCATTTTATTTTTCATCGAATTTATGAAAGGAGCGCTGCTCGTTACCATCCTGCCGGTATACATGAAAGCCTATCTCGGCCTTCCGGCGTCCGTCGTAGGCTGGGTGCTGGCGCTGCAATACGCGGGGGATAATCTGTTCCGCACGCCGATGGGCTGGCTCATCGACCGGATCGGCCATCGGGCCGGGATCGTCGTCGGAGTGATTCTCTCCGGCGTATCGGTGTGGATCATGGCGACCGCCCATACTTCATGGGCGATGCTCGGGGCGGCGGCGCTGCTCGGCATCGGCACGTCGCCGCTTTGGCCGAGCGTCATCTCAGGCGCAACCTCGCAGGCCGGCGATCATTCGCGCGGCTCCGTGATGAGCGTCGTATACGCGGCGTGGCTGTCCGGAACGGGACTCGGGCCCGTCGTCATCAACTTCTTCATCCGGGATCGATCTTACAATCCCGCGTTTCTGTTTCTCATGATCGTCCTGATCGCCGTGCTCGGCGTCGCGTTGTTTTTGCCGGACAAAAGCAGACGCGCCAAGGACGGGCGAAGCGGGCCGCGATCCACCAAGAAAACCGTTTCAACGGGATCGCTGTGGACAAGGCTGCGGTCATACATCGCAAGGGTGGGCAACACGCTTCAGGTCAGCCGCTTGCTGTACCCCGCGCTGTTTTTGCAAAATGCGACGATCGGGCTGCTGGCGCCGGTGCTGACCCTGTACGCCAGCGAGGTGCTTCATTTGTCCCATACGATGTACAGCGTATTTCTCATCTACGGGGGAGGCATCGCGATTTTACTGCTCTATCCGGTGGGAAAACTCGTGGATCGCTTCGGCTCGAAATGGCTGCTTCATATCGGATATTTGCTGGGCAGCGCGGCGCTTACGCTGTTCGCCGCGACGGACGAGCTCGTCATCATCTGGATCATCGTGGCGATCATCGGCATGAGCTACGCGATGATCATTCCGTCGTGGAATGCGATGGTGGCAACCTATGTGCCCGGTCACATCAGGGCGCTCGTCTGGGGGTTCTTTTTGACCATTCAGGGAAGCGGGATGGTGGCGGGATCGGTTGTGTCCGGTTATTTGTGGGATATGTTCGGGCCGCAGTCGCCCTTCTTTGCGAGCGGGGGCGTGCTGGCGACATTATTTGTTCTTCATTTGTTCATTTCCAAGCGTCAAAAAGTTATGGTACGATGATGTTTGACATTGGGCGCTTGACTTTTGTCCGGCATTTGGGCTGAAGTTCAGTTGCGGGCAAACAAGGAGGTATTCGTCTTCGATGAACGGTCTGGGGATCGTCTTTTTAATGTTGCTGAATGTGTTTGTCGGTTTCGGCATCATCATTCCGGTTTTGCCGGAACTCGTTACTCCATATGATCTGTCTATGATGTTGTCCGGATACTCTCTCATTTCTTTCATTATGTCTCCTCTCTGGGGGGCGTGGTCCGACAGGATCGGAAGACGGCCGATCATTCTGATCGGAATATCCGGTTATGCGTTGAGTTTCTTTCTGTTCGGCATCGCGGACCATCTCTGGCTGATGTACGCAGCGCGTCTGATGGGCGGATTTTTCTCCGGGGCCGTCATCGCTTGCTGCGTCGCCTATGTGGCGGATGTGACGGACGAGGAACATCGGACCCGCGGCATGGGGCTTGTCGGCATGGCGATCGGGCTCGGCTTCGTGATCGGTCCGGGAGTGGGCGCCGGGCTCAGTCTGCTCGGCTATTCGATTCCGTTTTTTGCGTCTTCCGCGCTCGCCCTCATCACGCTGTTCCTCGCGGCACTATATCTGCAGGAATCGCTCACTGCCGAGGAACGGGCGGCGAGAGCCGCGGAGAGGAAGGCGGCGGGAAAGGTTTCCCGTTGGGCAGCGTTCCAAGGCGCGCTGAAATATTTGTATCTGCTGTCATTCATCGTCTCGTTCACGCTGTCCGGCCTGGAATTTGCGCTGTATTATTATCAGGCGGAGAGAATCGGGATTACCCCGTTCGAGATGGGGATGATGTTTATGGTGAGCGGCATCGTCGGCGCGCTTGTGCAAGGCGGGGTAGTCAGACGATATATCAAGAAGGGGGATGAGCCGAAGTTCATCACGATCGGGCTCGTCCTGTCCGCGGCGGGGTTCTTTCTGATCGTCTTCTCGACAAGCCTTGTTACGGCCACCGTCTTTTTAACGGTGTTTTCCGCGGGGAACGCGCTCGTGAGACCTTGCGTCACATCGCTCATCACGCAGAAGACGACGGTCGGCAAAGGGGCGGCCAGCGGGCTTACTTCCTCGATGGACAGTTTGGGCCGCATCACCGGTCCGCTCATTTCGATGGCGGCATTTTATATGATGATTCAGCTGCCGTTCATTTTGGGCGGGTCGATCTGCATCGCAGGGCTTCTGCTGCTGATGAAATACTTGGCGCTCGACCGAGCAGCCGGCGTGACGAACCGCGCGTGAGCGAAGCGGGACAAGCCGCTTCGCGGCAGGCCGGTTGCGTGTCCTGTCGTGTCAAAGAGGTTCTGCCAAATGCGAGACATATGCTTATCGTACGCTTGTCATCTGTGCTGAACATACGCATGCCGAGTGCATGTCAAACCGCGCGCCGATCCCGTTTGCGGCGCGCTTCTTTTATCGGATTTCCGCCGCGGATCACTGCCAAAAAATAATCAATAAACCAAGTTGCGATTTCATATAGATCAGTATAAGATATTGATAAGAAGGTAAATGTCGGAATATTCCCATAAATACCTTGGGCGATTCAAGGAGGGATTGCCGTGAAAAGTTACGAAGTGGAGTTTTGTAATCTCGAGTTGCGTTTCGACCGCCGGCAAATCCAACAATTCATAAAATATTTGATTCATGAAGGGTTTTCCCTGTATTGGAGTGAGAACGACACGTATTTTATGATCTCGATCCGCTCCGGAAGAAAGCTGATCAAGTTGAAGTTCCAGCGCATGGGCGAACGTTTCAAGCTGGTCGGCACGTATTCGTTCCGTGACGAGAAGCTGATGGAGATCATGGAAAAGATGATCGGCGACACGAGAGGTCATGCCGTCGTCAAGCGGTTCCGCGATCGTCAGATCACGATCGAGAACATTATGTTCGGCGAAATCATCCGAACCGTCGAGATCAACGGCATGGAGCACAAGGTCATCTATCAGAAGGAGCCCGTCATCACCCTCGAGTCGATGCTTGAAGCATACCGTTCGACGCGCGCGGAAGAAAGAGCCCGGGTCGTGCGTCTGGAGCTTGATTACGAGCTGGCGGTGCTGCACGAGCAGTTGGCGAAAGGGGACAAGGAAGGAGCGGAAAAGACGAAAAAGCGGCTCGCCGAGCTGCGGAAGGAAGCGTTGGAGTTGGAACTATAGGCTGAGCGGCGGCATATCTTTACGGCATTCCCCCCGTTTTACCGGCTGCGATGTGGTCGGGTAGAGCGGGTTTTTCTTTTGCGTTCGTGTGGAAAAGCATTTCACAAATAGTTGAGAACATTGTAGAATAAGAGTATTGTAAATAAGGATTGCATAAAATTTATAAAAGAAGTGGGGCGAAACGATTGTCTAAGCAACAAATCGGCGTTGTAGGTTTGGCGGTTATGGGACGCAATCTCGCTCTGAACATCGAGAGCAAGGGCTTCAGCGTATCCGTCTACAACCGCTCACCGGATAAGACAAAGGAACTGATCGAGCAACATCCGGACAAGAAACTCGTCGGTACATATACGATTGAGGAGTTCGTGGGTTCGCTGGAGCGCCCGCGGAAAATCCTGATCATGGTGAAAGCGGGTTCTGCCACGGATGCGACGATTGAGCAACTTTTGCCGCATCTTGAAGAGGGAGACATCATTATCGACGGAGGTAACGCGTATTTCCAAGATACGCAAAGACGCAACCGCGAACTGAGCGCGCGCGGCATTAACTTTATCGGCGCCGGCGTGTCGGGCGGCGAAGAAGGCGCATTGAAGGGTCCGGCCATCATGCCCGGCGGTCAAGAGGAAGCGTACAGGCTCGTGGAACCGATCCTGACGGCGATCGCCGCGAAAGTCGATAACGACCCTTGCTGCACGTACATCGGTCCGGACGGAGCGGGCCACTACGTGAAGATGGTGCATAACGGCATCGAATACGGCGATATGCAGCTCATCTGCGAAGCGTATCATCTGCTCAAGGATGTGGCCGGATTGTCGACCGATGAGCTTCATGAGATTTTCGCCGAATGGAACAAAGGCGAACTGGACAGCTATTTGATCGAGATCACCGCCGATATTTTCACGAAGCGGGATCCGGAAACCGGCAAACCGATGGTCGACGTCATTCTCGATTCCGCCGGACAAAAAGGAACGGGGAAATGGACGAGCCAGAGCGCGCTCGATCTCGGCGTGCCGCTGTCGATCATCACCGAATCGGTGTTCGCGCGTTTCCTCTCCGCGATGAAGGAAGAGCGCGTGGCGGCAAGCAAAGTGCTGAAAGGTCCGGCAAGCAAAGTGCAGATCGACGACAAGCAGGCGTTCATCGAACAAGTGCGCAAAGCGCTGTTCGCGAGCAAGATCTGCTCTTACGCGCAAGGCTTCGCGCAAATGCGCGCGGCATCCGAAGCGTACGACTGGAACCTGCAGTACGGCAAGATCGCGATGATCTTCCGCGGCGGCTGCATCATTCGCGCGCAATTCCTGCAGCGCATCAAAGAAGCGTACGACCGCGATCCGGCTCTGAAAAATCTTTTGCTCGATCCGTATTTCAAAAATGTGGTGGAAAATTATCAAGATGCGTGGAGGCAGGTTGTCACCATCGCGGTGAACAGCGGTATACCTGTTCCGGCATTCGCGAGTGCGCTCGCTTACTACGATTCCTATCGGACGGAGAGATTGCCCGCGAATCTGCTGCAAGCGCAGCGTGACTATTTCGGAGCGCATACGTTTGAGCGCGTGGATAAAGAGGGAACCTTCCATTATCAATGGTTTTGACCGTTAAGCCGCTATGAGCATGCAATGGTTCGGGCTGCCAAGCCCTGAGCCGTTGCTTCTTTTTCATGCACGCTCGCACAGCCCATGCAGCGCTTCTTTGAGGTAATTTTTCAGGCGATCGTATTCCTGATCGTAAAAAACATTGCGGTGCAGCAAGATCATGGCAACTTCTGCGAAGTAGCGGAAGTTTGCGATGAGACGTGGCTGAGGGAGGTTCATCAGAACCGGGTCCATATCAGCCACCTTTTTTTTAATGTAATCGAGCACCCAGATGACGTCTTCGCGTTTCAGCGTATGGTTCGGATGAAGAATCTGCTCGATGCGTTCCTTGTTCGGATTGGGAAGGGCGGCTTCATTCATCGCGCGATTGTTCAACTCCTTTGATCCTGATATGGTTGTATGCGGAATGATGGTGACGGATGATGAGATGGTTGGTCAGACGATGATGATGGAGTCCATATATCAACCTTACTCTACATTGTACCATTTTATACCCGGGCATGTGCCGGGATGTTCGAGGATATGACGCACGCCGCGATGATGTGTTCTTCCTGAAGGACTGCTGACCCAACGGGCGTTTGACGCAGCTTATTCACACGGGATGTGCGCTGTGTTATGATATGGGAAGTTCAGGGGAAGCAAGAGGAGATTCGATGCCATGATCAAAAATATTATCCTCATCGGGTTCATGGGAACGGGCAAGTCGACCGTCGGAAAATCGCTGGCGGCCGAGCTCGGTTGGGAATTTGTCGATACCGACGCGAAAATCGAGGAAATGGCCGGCAAATCGATCCCGCGGCTGTTTTCCGAAGACGGCGAGGAGCGGTTTCGCGATCTGGAGTCGGAGGCGTTGCGGCTGGTGACCTCCGGGCAACGGCAGGTCATCGCGACCGGAGGCGGAGTCGTGCTCAGGCCGGCCAACCGGCAGTTGATGCTGGAAAACGGGCTGGTCGTCGCGCTTCAGGCGGATGCCGACACGATCATCGGCAGAGTTCGCGGGGACGCAAACCGTCCTTTGCTCGCCGGGGATGCGGCCGAGAAAGTTCATCGGCTTATGCGGGAACGGGCCGGAGCATACGATTTCGCGCCTGTGCAGATCGATACGAAGAACCGGGAAGTCGCGGAAATCGTCCGTCTGATCAAGGCATACGTGAAGTAGGGGATTGCGCCTGCTTGGCTTCGCAGTGCCGAAGCGAAGGATATTACGTGGATTAGGAGCGATGTGAGAGATGAAAGCGATTGTTAAACCGACCCCTGTCTTGGGAGGAGAAATCAACGCTCTTTCGTCGAAAAATTACACGACGAGATATATGCTGGCAGCGGCGCTTGCGGAAGGGACAAGCCGTATCTATTATCCGGCTCACAGCGAGGACAGCGATGCGATGCGCCGCTGTTTGCGCGATCTCGGCGCCGTCATCGAGGAAGACGGGGAGGTGATGACGGTCACCGGATTCGCGAACCATCCGCGGCGGGATGTGCGCGAATTGGATGTCGGCAATGCCGGGGCGGTGCTGCGCTTCTTGATGTCGGTCGCCGCCTTCTGTCCGGAGGTGACGTTCATCAACCGGTATCCCGAATCTCTCGGCAAACGGCCGCATCAGGATTTGATCGACGCGTTGGAAAGCATGAATGTCCGCGTCGCGCATCAAAACGGCAAGCTGCCGATCACGATTTACGGCGGAGCGCCTCGCGGCGGTCACATCCGCGTATCCGGGAAGATCAGTTCGCAATATTTAAGCTCCCTGTTGTTTATGACACCGCTGCTTGAAGAGGACAGCGAGATCGAAGTGCTGCATGAACTGAAGTCGAAGGTGGTCGTCGGCCAAACGTTGGAAGTATTGCAGCAGGCGGGCATCACCGTTGAAGCGTCCGGCGATCTGATGCGGTTCAAAGTCCCCGGACGGCAAAAATACAAGGCACAAGATTATGCCGTGCAGGGCGATTATCCGGGTTCCGCGGCGATCATGGCGGCGGCTGCCGTCACGCAGTCCGACGTGAAAATCAACAGATTGCCGGAAAACAGCCGTCAGGGCGAGCGGGCGGCCGTCGACGTATTGCGGGCGATGGGGGTTCCGCTCATGCATAGGGACGGAATCGTGCATATTAAGGGGAACGGAAAATTGCGCGCGGTCGAATTCGACGGCGACGAATTCACCGATGCGGTGCTGGCGATGGTGGCGGCGGCGGTGTTCGCCGAAGGGACCTCCCGGTTCTACAATGTGGAAAATCTGCGTTACAAGGAATGCGACCGCATCACCGACTTTTTGAACGAACTTCGCAAGGCCGGAGCCAATGTGGAAGAACGGCAAAGCGAGATCATCGTGCACGGAAAGCCCGAAGGCGTGGAAGGTGGCGTCGAGATTGATTCGCATTTCGATCACCGCGTCATCATGGCGCTCACGGTCGTCGGTCTTCGTTCCAAGCAAGGGCTGATCATCCGCGATGCGCATCATGTCGCGAAGTCTTATCCGAATTATTTTGACCATCTGCGGGCGCTCGGCGCGCGGGTCGAACTGAACTGATCCGTTTTGGCGCGGGGCGGCAAGGCGATCCGCCGCGGCGGCCGCATCCGCCCTTATTATACGGCAATCACTTATTCTGACGAACAAGGCAGAAACGTCATGTGGGCAAACGCGCTCCCGAAACAGATCCGCGGGCTCGAGAACGCGAACGGACGATGCTGTGGAATCGTTCGGCATTTGACGAGCGGCCTATGGACGGCCGAAAGCGGAAAGTCACAATCGAAGGAGGCATAGAACGATGACTTTTGAAAATCCTTCGCGCGAGGAGATCAGGCGCATCCTCGCCGAGTGCAAAAATATCGCGGTGGTCGGACTGTCGGAAAATCCGGAGAAAACCTCGCATATGGTGGCAAAGGCGATGCAGGAAAGAGGATACCGCATCATCCCCGTCAATCCAACGGCGGCGGGCAAGACGATTCTCGGCGAGACATGTTACGCGTCGCTGAAGGATGTGCCCGAGCAAGTCGATCTCGTCAATGTCTTCCGCCGCAGCGAACATACGCCGCCGATCGCCAGGGAAGCGGCCGAGGTCGGAGCGCGCACGCTTTGGCTGCAGCTCGGCATCATCAACGAAGAAGCGGCCGCAATCGCCAAAGAAGCCGGATTGAATGTGATCATGGACCGCTGCATCAAGGTCGAAGATTCGATCTTGCGCCCGCGCGGCTGACGCCGGCGCGTTAACATTTCATACGTTTTCGACCAACAGTTTTCAGCATATCGGCGAAGTTCTCCCGGAGACAATAGTAAAGGCTTTATGACGATCAGCTTCACGGCGTGCTCGACGTCATAAAGACTTCACTACGAGGAGGGCTTCGTTTTGTATAATCAGGTGAATCAAAACCAACAATCGTTTTACACCGCCGGATACCGCGGCAACCAGCCCGGACATGACAACTATTTGCGCTCCGATTCCAGCCAGCCGACGAACATCGGTTATCAGAGCAGCAATTCGTTCGTCACGCAAACGGGCTACGGCACACCTGTAACTTCCCAATACAAGGGAATGCAGCGCACGTTCCAGCCGACCGGCTATGTGCAATCCGTTTACGGCCAAAGCGGTCAATCTTTCGGTTCGCAGTATCAGTCCCAATATCAGTCCCAATTTACGTCCCCGGCTTCTTACCAAACGGCGAACTACCGCGGCAACCAGCCGGGTCACGACAACTACTTGCGGGCTGACTCCACGCAACCGACGAATTACTCGAATTTCTCGAACCAGTCTTCGTTCACAGGAAGCCAATCTTCTTACACGAACCAATTCCAGCCGATTCAGTCCAATCAGTCGTTCAGCGGCTCGATCCAAAATACGCAATTCCAATATCGTCCGAACCAGCAACAACAACAGCAGCAGTTTACTCAGCAATATCAAAGCACCAATTCGTATCATTTGCCGAACTACCAAGGCAACCAGCCGGGCCACGACAACTATCTGCGTTCGGATTCCCAGCAGCCGAACCAATTCAGTCGAAACAGCTTCTAATCATTCCGATCAATCGCGGCGAACCCTTACCGGGGTTCGTCCTTTCATCACAACATGGCTTCCGTCTTCGGGGAATCGACTTTACAAATAGGGTGGTTCGCTATACCATTCTAGATGCGGGGACTTTGGGATGTTTGTCGGATTTCATACATAACGCTCAGACTATGGAAGCAATTCATTGGCAGTAATCAGACATGGCAGGACCAGGCAACATGTTGTAAGCCGCAGCCTTTTTAGCGGCAGGTCACATCAGACAAACATTTGATTGATGAGATTGACCAGTTTTGTTGCCGGTCGGTTTTGCGCCGTTCAGATGATTTCGGCACGGATCGGATTTTCGTACGAGCAAGACTTCGGATGATCCGTTTTGGTTGTGTGTAGACATGGGAAGATTAGCTTGTCATCGCGATGAGCATGGCGTGACAAGATAAGTCGGAGAAGAACTGAGGGGGATCTATGCGATATCATGCTATCGGCGCTGCTCCGGGCATCGCGGTCGGACCGGCTTTCAATTTGCCGCAATGGGAGTATGAGCTGCCCGACCGGATCGTGGATGCCGCACAGCTCGGTCATGAACTGCAACGGTTGTATGAAGGCGTCAGTATCTCGAAATCGGAGATCGAAGAGTTGAAGCGGGACATCTCGGACTATTTCAGCGAAGAGGAACTGCGAATTTTCGATGCGCATATCGCGATTCTGGAAGATCCGCAATTTATCAAAGAGGTTCAAAACGTCATACGCGAACAGTACAAGGTCGCCGAAGTGGCGGTCAAAGAAGTGATGGATCAATTCAGTCATTTGTTCGAACAGCTTGAGGATCAGGTGATGCAGCATCGCTCGCTGGATATTCGCGATGTCGGCAATCGCCTGCTCAAACATCTGATCGGCAGCATGCATGTCGTGGAACCGCCCGACACGCCGTATATCGTCGTCGCCAAGGAATTGACCCCGTCGCAGCTGGCGCATCTGGACCCGGCGCGGTTAAAAGGCATCGTTCTATTGAGCGGAAGCCCGAATTCCCATACGGCCATCATGGCAAGAGCCCTGGGCATTCCGTGCGTCGTCGGTCTGGAGAATCAGCTCAGGACACCGATTCAGTCCGGCGATCTGCTCATCATCGACGGCGTGCGCGGCATCATCGAGGTGAATCCGGACGAACGGACGCTGGAGAAAGTCAGGTTGATGCAGGAAGAGCATCACCGCATTCATGCGGAACTGGAGACGATCGCACGGCTTCCAACCGTTACGACCGACGGGATTCCGGTGCAACTGCTGGCCAACATCGGCTTCGTAACGGAGATTCAAGACGAATTGTTGCGCAATGCGGAAGGCGTCGGTCTTCACCGGACCGAGTTTGAATATTTGCACAGGATGATATGGCCTGCGGAGGATCAGCTGTACGCGTCGTACCGGTCCGCGGTGGAGAAGCTGGCGGGGCGGCCGTATGTGATTCGGACGCTGGACATCGGTGCGGACAAACAGCTTCCGTATTATGAATTCGCCAAGGAAGACAATCCGTCGCTCGGCGTGCGGGCGATTCGCTTCAGCCTGCAGCACCGCGACAAATTCCGGACACAGCTTCGCGCCATCGTGAGGGCGAGCCGCCATGGCCCGATCAAGCTGATGTATCCGTTCATCTCGTCGGTAGACGAGATTCGTGAAGCGAACCGCATGCTCGCCGAGGTGAAAGAGGAGCTTGCCCGGGAATTGCCGGCGGAGGGAAGCGGCGAATCCGCCGCACGAATGTCGATCGAAACCGGCATCATGGTCGAGTTGCCGGCCGCGGTCACGATCATCGACCTGCTGTTGGAAGAGGTTGATTTTATCAGCATCGGATCGAACGATCTGGTGCAGTACCTGTTGGCGGTCGACCGCATGAATCCGAAGGTCGCAAATTTGTACGATCCGTATCATCCCGCCGTGTTGCGCGCATTTCGCCGTATCGTGGAGGCGGCCAGGGCGGCGAACAAACCGGTCAGCGTATGCGGCGAGCTGGCGGGAGTGCCGGAATATGCGCCGATCTGGATCGGTCTCGGAATCACCAGACTGAGCATGTCCCAGCCCGCGATCCTGCCGCTTAAGAAGCATATCCGGAATTTATCGGCGGCGCATTGCCGCGAGCTGACGGAGGAACTGTTCCGTTTGCGGACGAGCGAAGAAATCCGTGACCGCGTCGTCCGGTTCATGCAATCGGTCGGAGACGATCGGATTTCTGCAGACTACTGAACAGTCTACTGAAACGAATAGATGGGAGATAATCGGCTTGAACATTTGGATACGAATTTTGCCCGCGGTCATCTGGATGATCGTCATCTTTATTACCTCGCATCAGCCGGGAGAAGTGATCGATGAAGGGATGCTGGTCTGGATACAGGCTGTTTTTCCCTATGTTCGCGATTTGAATTTCGGGCATTTTATCGCCTATTTTATTCTCGCGTTGACGGTTTATTTGGCGCTAGGGGCGCGGTGGCTGAATTGGAAGGGCAGATTGATCACGATTGCGCTGTGCGTGCTGTACGGCATTACGGACGAATTTCATCAGTCTTTCATCCCTGGACGATATCCCGATATCGCCGATTTGCGCAATGATCTGATCGGCGCGGCGCTCGCCATGCTGCTCGTCGCGCTTCCGCCTGTGCATAAGGTGTACAAGCGTCTGGCGGAAGGGAAAAAGTACTAGCCTGCATGTGCAGGATATTTTCCGCTCTCGGTCGAAAACATATAGTAGTTTGGCTATGAAGCATATTGTTCGGATCATGTGTTTTCGGATGAGGAGAGTTGGAAACATGCAGTTTGTTTGCGCTTGCGGGAGCACGATGAATCTGTCCCTGCGAACCGTCATCTTTTCTAGCAGAATCGAAATTGATAATGTGCCGGTCTTCACCTGCGAGTCCTGTCATCGAAGCGAGGTATACGCCGCCGTGAAAGGCGCGCTCGCCTCGCTGCTCGACGAAATCTCGCGAAACGTCTCGGGACCGGAAGCGATCCGTTTCGAAGATCATAATGAACTGGTGCGTCTCATCATGAAAGCCTCGGATGCGAGTGAGGCTCATTTGTCGTTGACGGAAATTGTGGATGAAAGAATCAACGAACTTCTTGACATCATGTTGCTGGCTCAGTCGCTGAACCAGCCGGAGTGGGTCGAAGAGGCGCGCGCCAAACTGAGACAAATAACGGATCATTGCGTGTTGCCCGGAACTCCGGGAGGTCCGCATTGAAAATTCGTATGAAAGATATGGGGATGGAGCATTGCATCCGTTCGCATTTTGTCGTATGATAACCTTAATCAAACTGTTCGTTTTTTCATGATTTATTCTAATATTGGTAACGGAGAGAAGCTCATGACAGTAACGATTTATGATGTGGCCAGAGAAGCCGGAGTATCGATGGCTACCGTATCCCGCGTAGTCAACAATAATCCGAATGTCAAACCTCAGACCCGCAAGAAAGTGTATGAGGCTATCGAGCGTCTCGGCTATCGCCCCAACGCCGTTGCGCGCGGACTTGCGAGCAAGAAGACGACGACCGTGGGCGTGATCATTCCCGACATTTCCAATCCGACCGTCGCCGAGGTAGCGCGCGGGATTGAAGACATTGCGAATATGTACCATTACAATATCATCCTGTGCAATGCCGACCGCCGGAAGGAGAAGGAGATTCGGGTGATCAACACGCTGCTCGAGAAGCAGGTGGACGGTCTTCTGTTTATGGGCGGCAAGGTGACGGATGATCACCTGAAGGCTTTCCAATCGTCCACGGTTCCCATTGTGCTGTGCGCGACGAGCGATGAGAAGCGGTCGGTGCCTTCGGTCGACATCGACCACGAACTGGCGGCGTATGACGCGGTGCGGGCGCTGATCGAACGCGGTCATCGGGAGATCGGAATGATCAGCGGCACGCTGGAAGACCTGACGCAGAACTTCATGCGTTTTCAGGGCTACCGCAGGGCGCTGGAAGAAGCGGGTCTCGAATTCAGGGAAGAATACGTGCGGATCGGCAACAGCCGCTATGAGTCCGGCATTGAAGTGATGAATTATTTCCTGCAGCTGCCGGATCGTCCGACGGCGATACTCGCCGCGAATGACGAAATGGCGATCGGCGCGATTCATACGATGCAGGACAACGGTTTGTCCGTACCCGGTGACATCTCGATCATCGGCATCGACAACGTCCGCATCGCTTCGATGGTTCGTCCGCGCCTTACGACGGTGGCGCAACCGATGTATGATATCGGCGCGGTATCCATGCGCCTGTTGACGAAGCTTATGAAGAACGAGCATGTGGAGGAGCCGCGGGTCATCCTGCCGCATGAGCTGATTCTTCGCGATTCCGTGGGTACTGTGTAAATCGCCGTTCAACGGGACGGGATGGTGCGGCGGCATCGCCGTCCGTCACCGTCATTCCGTTGGCGTTGCAACTGCTCCATAATCAAAGAAGCCGCATCGCGACGATGCGGCGCTTAAGGCAGATAAAGGCGCGCAAGCTCCTTTGTCTGCCTGTTCTTTTTTGTAATTTCTTCCCGCCTCGGCATGACGCCGAGATCCTGCGGGCGGTCGAGCCAGGTGGTCGGCAGCCTGCCGACATACATCGGCTGCCATTTCTCCAGCCATGCTTCCGGCAGCGGTTCCGGATCGTCAGCGCTTAACCGTTCGACGAGCGGGTGTTCGACGGCGGTCATCCATAACAGCGTCCAGGCGCGAGGCACCACGCGCCATATATCATAGCCGCCTCCTCCGAGAGCGACCCATCGCCCGTCGCAGTAAGCGTCGGCCAGCTGCCTGATCAGAAGGGGCATTCTGCGATAAATATCCATGCTGCAGTAGACGTGCGCCAGCGGATCGTACGCATGGGCATCGCAGCCGTGCTGGCTGACGATAATATCCGGTTTGAATTTGGACACCGCCTGTTCCAGCAGTTCGGAGAAGCATTCCATCCACGATTCGTCCTCCGTATAAGGTTCCACCGGCATGTTCAAACATGCGCCGAAACCTTCGCCGTCGCCGCGCTCATGCACAAATCCCGTTCCCGGGAACAAAAATTTCCCCGTTTCATGAATCGAGAACGTGAACACGTCGGGATCGGTGTAAAACGACCATTGAACGCCGTCTCCATGGTGAACGTCGGTATCGACGTACAGGACTCTCGCGTCGTATTTTTCACGGATGGCGGCGATCGCGCAGGATGCGTCGTTATATACGCAGAAACCGCCCGCTTTGTTGCTCATCGCGTGGTGCAGTCCTCCCGCCAGATGCACCGCGCGCGCGGCCTTTCCGGACATCACCTGTTCGCACGCCTCGATGGAACCGCCTACAATCGCGGCCGTGCTGTCGTGCATGTTCACGAAAAAGGGAGTGTCGCCTTCATCCAGACCGAACTTCTCTGCCTTTTGCAGCGCGTCTTCCGAAGGCGACGGTTCGCTTAACTCGCGGACGGCCTGTATGTATTCCATGGTATGAACGCGGGCGATGTCTTCGATCGAAGCCGTTGCCGGGCGGATCATATCGTCATCGGACCACGCGCCGGCGGCGCGCATGAGATCATGCGTCATGTTCAACCGTTCCTGGCGGAACGGATGCGTGTCGTGAAATTTGTAATTCAACGCCTGTTCGTGAAAGATATAGACCGTTTTTCTTTTCATGCTGACCCTTCCTGATTATATGACATGAAATGTCGGACCTTCCGTGTTATGTAGTCGTTGAGACGAAAATTGCGATGTTTCCGAAAATTCATATCAGTACATGTACCGTTGCCGGAACCTGACGCGATCGAACTTCTCGACCGATTCGAGCGGCACCTCGGGTCCGATCTTCACCATCAGACAGTTCGCGGGGTGAGAGCAGATTTCGGGATCGTCCGTGGCGTACCAGATCATGCCGACGGATTTCATCAGTTTCTCCATCATTCTCCGGTATTCCCACACGTCCAGCCCGCTGTTCTTCAAATCCCAATGCCAGTAATATTCCGTCGTAAAAACGATCAGGTTATCGAGCTGCTTCTCACGAAAGGCGTGCTGCAACATTCGTTTGCCCAATCCGTATGACCGATAGGGCAGGGCCACTTCGATCGCTCCCAACTCGATGAGATCGTCCATATCCGCATCGGACCACCTCTCCAACGGGTCCGGGTAATGGAACGTGACGTATCCGACGATCGTTCCGTCGTGGACGGCCGCGATGATTCGCCCTTCCGGAAGGCCTGCGATCTCGATGAGCGCCTGATGCTGTTCTTCAGGGGGACGGAACGCGTCCAACGTCTCGTGCATTTGCCATGATGCCAGTTGTTCGGGAGGAACGGGACCGGCCACCAGCAGAGTGACATCCTTGTGCTGCACCTGATCTTCCAAATAGACTTTACGATGTTCTATCATACGCCAGATTCCAGCTCCTTTTGTTGAGGACTGTATCCCTATCATATCATATGCGGACAAAACATATCATCTGTCTCGATACGAGATCATGTAATAAAATGCTTACAATTCCATAGAAGCGTGGTATAATTACGAGATATAAGCGGATAAGTGTGATCCAGATCACAGCGATGAACTTATGTATATGGAAAGAGGAGGTAATCTGCGACAATGCTGTCAGAGGAACTGATCCAACCCGTTGCACGCGACCCGAATTTGAAAGATTATGAACAAGCCCGGGCGAATTTCCGCTGGGAAGACGTTGAGAAACAATTCACGTGGTACACGACAGGAAAAGTGAACATGGCCTATGAGGCGGTCGATCGTCATGCCGCTTCGTCGCGGGCCAATCATCCGGCTCTCATTTACAGCGACGATAAGAGGGAAGAAGTCTACACGTTTGCGGAGTTGAGCGCGAAGTCGAACCAGGTCGGGAATGTGCTCCGCAAACTCGGCATAAAGAAGGGGGACCGGGTCTTCATCTTCATGCCTCGGACGCCTGAACTGTATTTCTCCTTGCTCGGCGTGTTGAAGGTCGGAGCGATCGTCGGACCGTTGTTCGAAGCGTTCATGGAAACGGCGGTGAAGGATCGTCTCGCTGACAGCGAAGCGGTGGCGATCATTACGACACCTGAACTGCTGCCGCGCGTGCCGGTGAAAGAACTTTCTCATCTGAAACACGTTCTGGTGGTGGGAGACGGGTTCGAACCTGGAGAAGGCATGATCGACCTGAAGAAAGAGATGGCTCGGGAATCCGAATCGATGGAGATCGAGTGGCTCGATCGGGAAGACGGCATGATCTTGCACTATACATCGGGCTCTACCGGAAAGCCGAAGGGCGTCTATCACGTGCATAATGCCATGATCCAGCATTATTATACCGGGAAAATCGTGCTCGATCTGAAGCAGGACGACATATACTGGTGTACGGCCGACCCGGGATGGGTAACCGGCACTTCTTACGGAATTTTCGCTCCGTGGCTGCACGGCGTGACCAATGTGGTGCGCGGGGGCAGATTCAGCCCGCAAAATTGGTACTCGACGATTGAGAAGTACCGCGTCACCGTATGGTACAGCGCGCCGACCGCGTTCCGCATGCTGATGGGAGCCGGAGAAGATGTCGTGCGGCAATACGACCTGTCCTCCTTGCGTCATGTGATGAGCGTCGGAGAACCGCTCAACCCCGAGGTCGTGAAATGGGGACTGCGCGTGTACGGACAACGCATCCATGACACATGGTGGATGACCGAGACCGGAGGACAGCTCATCTGCAACTATCCGTCGATGGCGATCAAGCCCGGTTCGATGGGCAAACCGATTCCCGGCGTCGAAGCCGATATTCTCGACGACCAGGGCAATCCGCTGCCGCCGTACCGCATGGGCAATCTGGCGATCCGCACGCCGTGGCCGTCGATGATGCGCAAGATTTGGAACAATCCGGCCAAGTATCAGGAATATTTCGCGATTCCGGGATGGTACATATCCGGAGACTCCGCATACAAAGACGAAGACGGATATTTCTGGTTCCAAGGCCGCATCGACGATGTCATCAACACGTCGGGCGAGCGCGTCGGTCCTTTTGAAGTGGAGAGCAAGCTCGTCGAACATCCCGCGGTGGCCGAAGCAGGCGTCATCGGCAAGCCGGACCCGGTTCGCGGCGAAATCATCAAGGCGTTCATCTCACTGAGGGCGGGATATGAACCTTCGGAACAACTGAAGGAAGATATCATCCAGTTTGTCAAGAAAGGTCTGGCCGCACACGCTGCGCCGCGCGAAATCGAATTCCGGGATAAACTGCCGAAGACCCGAAGCGGTAAAATCATGCGCCGCGTGCTGAAAGCGTGGGAGCTGAATCTGCCGACCGGAGATCTCTCCACCATCGAAGATTAAGGCGGACCGCAGAAGAACGGGTTAATGCCGAACGGTTAAGAACGGATCACAAAAACCGGATTCACAGATGAATTCCATATCAAAAACATCCCCGAAGCTGGTGCTCCGGGGATGTTTTTTGGGCGCGATAATATTAGGTTATATCAATGTTTGCGCCGTTCCATTTTCAGCCAAGCACGCGTTACTCCGTTCTAGAGGTGCGCGTCCGCTCCATGCGACTGTCTCCGCATCTGCTTTGCGTTGCGCCGCCTTTCTCGACGCGTGCACGATGCGCGTCAGTTCCCGGCTGTGTAAGCGACGGCCGCTGAATCCCGATACCCGTTCGGACTGATTGCGCGGACGCGGTAACGGCCGTTGACGGGATATGAGATATACGTGTACGATGTGCTCTTCGTGGAACCGATCAGCACATAGTTCCCGTCCGATTGCGCCGAGTAGTAAATTTCGTATCCCGTCACGCCTTCATTTGCCGGATTCGCCTCCCAGCTGATGACGACTCCTGTGCCGTTGTCGTTGCTTCTTACCGTAACATTCCGGGGCGCGGAAGGCGCTTTGGCCGTTTCGCCGTCCAGCTGGTTGCCGGGATCGAAAGGCAGCGGATTAAACAGATCCGGGATGCCGGTGAAGTCGTCATCATCCTCGTTCCAATCGTTCATAGGAGGGAGGATGACGCCGGGATCGATCGCATCCGGATGGCTCAACAATATGCGCGACGGCGCCGATTCATTTCCCGATACGTCCACGGCGGTAATATAATACGTGGCCCGGTCGGGATTGTACACCATGTCTTTGAACGTCGTGCCGTCCTCAGAGTTGAGAACCTTATATGCCTGATAAGGCTGACCGTTTAACGATTTGTACAGCCGGTAGCCGACGATGTCGGGATTTCCGGGCGCTTTGAACGTGATGGTCACTTCACCCGTCTCCGCGTTTCGCTGAATGGCGGCGTCGGTTGGCGCGTCTGGTCTCACGCCGTCGTCGACGCGCGGGTCCATGACCGTCGGCGCGTCGAGTTGCGCATCGGCCGGATAGAAGAACGTGATCGGGCGTTCTCTGCCTTGACTGTCCTTCGGCCTGCCGTTCGGATACTGTTCGTATTTTTCCTTGATGTCCTGGATCAAGGCGGCGATCGACGGATCGCGTCTGACGAGCAGTTTCTTTTCGACGAATTCTTTCGGCGTGTTCGGATTGGGGATGTAGTTCAGCCCCTCGTACCGGATGATCTCCATCTCAACCAGGGCGTCGTCCACCTTGATCGGGATATATTTGATGTTGAAAATATCGGTGTACAGTTTATTGTGCTGACGGACGAGTTCGCTCGGCAAATCGCCCGATACGGAAGATACCGTCATCTCGACGATCGTGTCCGGTCTTTCGAAATCTTTCGTCGGGAACAATTCCGGCCTCGTTTCGATCGCGGCGTTCATCATTTTCGCCCAGATCGCTCTCGCCCGGCGCTGCCCTTCCGTTGACAGCGACGCTTGCTGATCGTAGCCGACCCAGACGCCCGCCGTCACATCGGGGGAGTAGCCGACGAACCAGACGTCGTAATAGTTTTGCGTGGTGCCGGTCTTGCCGACGATCATCGTCTTGTCCCAATGCTTGAAGTCGTTTTTCAGGCTCGTGGCCGATCCGTTCTGGATGACGGTGCGCAGCATGTCCGTCATCAGATAGCCCGTTTCCACGGAGAAGACGCGCTTCGGGTTCACCTTGTGCTCGTAGATGACTTCGCCGTCGAGCGTCGTTATTTTCTCGATCAGGTAGGCGTCGACGAATTCGCCGTAGTTGGCGATCGCCGCGTACGCGTTTGTTATTTCCTCCACGGTGACTCCGCGGGCCATGCCGCCGATTACGCCGGTCGCCGCGTGATAATCGGAATCCTCGATCGTCGTGATGCCGAGCGTCTTCACGAAATTCCACGCGCGCTCGATGCCGACGACGTTGTTGAACAGCTTGAGCGCCACGGTGTTGGTCGACTGGTTCAACGCGTGCCGGGCGGTCATGAGGCCGTTGAATTTCAGGTTGACGTTGTTCGGGATATGGAATCCTTTTCCGCCGTCCTTCAGCACGATCGGCGTATCGTCGAGCACGGTCGCGGGCTGGATCGACCCGTCTTCGAGAGCGGGCAGATAGGCGGCCAGCGGCTTCATCGCCGAACCCGGCGCGCGAACCATCTGCGTCGCGTGGTTCAGCTGTTCGATGAAATAATCGCGGCCTTCGATCATGCCCAGGATCGCGCCGGTTTTGTTGTCGATCATGATCGCGCCGACTTGCTCCACGCCTTTCTCCTCATGATCCGGGGAGAAGTTTTCAGGATTGGAGGCGATCTCTTGAAACTTCTCGTAAATATCCTTATCGATGGTGGTATAGATTTTGTATCCGCCGTTCAGCAGCTGCTTGTGCGTCGAGTCGATCAGGCTCTTGTACTTGGGGTCTTTCAAATCTTCGGCGGTCAGCTCCGGATGATTGTGCAGCACGAGCAGCTCGGTCGCCCGTTTCTCCACCTCCAGCATCAGGTACGGATATTGGTTGTACGCTTTTTTGCTTGGCGGATTCATGGTGGATCGAATGTCGAAGGCGAGCGCCTCTTCGTATTCTTCCTCCGTTATCTTGTTCACCTTCAGCATGCGGTACAGGACGGTTTTCTGCCGCTTCATCGCTTCGTTAAAGCCGTCCTCGTCAAATTCGCCAAGCCCCGTATAGGCGGAATACAGAAACGGCGCCTGCGGCAGGCCGACGAGGTAAGCGGCCTGCGCCGTGTTCAACTCGTGCAGTTCCAGGCCGAAAATGCCTTTCGCGGCCGCTTTGATGCCGTACACCTGATAGCCCGTGGAACTGTTGCCGAACGGTACTTTGTTCAGATAAGCGACGAGAATCTCCTCTTTGGAAAAGAAGCGCTCCATGCGCATGGCGAGCAGGATCTCTTTGAATTTGCGGCTGTGCGTTTGATCGAGCGTCAAAAACAGGTTGCGCGCCAGCTGCTGCGTGATCGTGCTTCCGCCCGTCTGGTTCGCCTCGTTCAGGAATTGCTGCTTGATCGCGCGGAGGGTGGCGCCGATGTCGATGCCTTTATGCTCCTTAAAATCGTTATCCTCGATCGCCAGCAGCGCATCGACGACGACCTGGGGCACCTCGCTCAGCCTGACGATGGGCTGACGGTCAACTTCGGACCGGAGTTGTCCCATCAGTTCGGGTTCCCCGTTGCCCGTGTCGCGGAAATATATGTAACCCGATTCGCTGTTTTGCGACATGGCCGCCAGGATCTCCTCCTCCGAGCGAATCGGATCGTCCTTCACCAGCGCGGTGACGTATCCGAACAATACGCCGAACACGGCCGTACCGGCCAGGAAACCGGCCAGGACAAGCCATTTCAAACTGTGCAGGATGATGAGAAGTGTTTGTTTTAATCCGATCTGGATCGATTTTCGTGTTTTTTTCTTTTTATTAGAGCTTTTATTGCTTTGAATCGTCATGATGACCTCCCGTTATAACTTGAACCGTGACATACGAACACTGTCCGTTTCCGTCGTTGCAACATACGGATGCAAAATGAGGAGGAAAACAGAACATGTAACATTATAGCACAATCCATATGGGAAGGATATACGGGGCGAACATCCGCTCCCATGCCTCGCGGGTTGTGCGGCGTATCTTGTACGTTCCTAATGTATAGACGCAAGCAGGGGGGGAATAGTTACGAAAAATCATCAATACACAAAAAGACTGCCCGCGCAGCGATCGATAAAACTGCCGGGCAGTCCCATATGGTTCAGCGGTAACCGTGCCGATTCGTCGCTCGTACGAATTCCATTAACGGCTGTAGAACTCGACGATCAGCGTCTCGTTAATCTCCTGCGGAAGCTCGGAACGTTCAGGCAAACGCGTCAGCGTGCCTTCCATCGTCTTCTCGGAGAATTGGAGATATTCAGGAACGAAGTTGTTGTTTTCAAGCGCGTTCTTGATAACGGCCAGATTGCGGCTTCTTTCGCGTACGCCGATCACGTCGCCGACATTCACAAGGTACGAAGGAATATCGACCTTTTTGCCGTTAACGGTGATATGGCCGTGGGAAACGAGCTGTCTGGCGCCTGCGCGAGTGTTGGCAAACCCGAGACGATAGACGAGATTGTCAAGGCGTCTTTCCAGCATGATCATGAAGTTTTCACCGGAGATCCCCGGCAGCTTCGTAGCCTTGTCAAACAGGTTGCGGAATTGCTTCTCGCTGAGGCCGTACATATGGCGAAGCTTTTGCTTCTCCTGCAATTGCATTCCGTATTCGCTCAGTTTCTTGCGTTGACCCGGACCATGTTGTCCCGGCGGATATGGACGCTTCAAATCTTTGCCTGTGCCGCTCAGAGAAATGCCGAGGCGGCGGCTGATTTTAAATCTGGGACCAGTATAGCGTGACATGTGATCTGAACTCCTTTGTTCTATCTTTCGTGATTCTATGGATAAAATGTTCTCGGAAGAAGTCTGTCCTGAACGTGCCCCGATGCTCGATAGCAGCATCCAGCAGGCGAATACATCCAGCCGCGGCCCGCTGTCGGCATCGTTCAGTGAGGGTGTTTCACAGGCTTCTCCGAACATGCTATCTACAAGGTAACTCCAAATGTTAATATTATAAGATGATTCAATCATATGTCAAGCATAAGCGGTCTTTCCGTATAAAATATTTCCAAAGATGCGAAGATTCACTCGCGAAGGGCGGCTTCGCGCTTCATCCCGCATATTTGATTACGTATGATCATCGCGCAATATCCGTGCATCACTCGTATCGGACCGCGTATCAGACACGCATCAGCTTGCTTGTAGATCGCCGCGCATCAGTCCGCGATCATTCCGTATGTCCCGGCTGTTTGCTGGTCAGACTAAAGGCGAAAACGCAGGGAAGGGATTGATGCGAGAGTGCGGTGGAGGATGACGCTGGCCGTGCGCATGGCGGGCATGCTCATCGTGTGGCTGCTGGGAAGCTGCGCGGCGTTCGAAGACGAACCCGAGGAATTGCTCCGCCAGGCGATTTCAAGCTGGATGGCGGAGGACAATTTTCGCTTCGAAGGCTCGTCTCAGGTGAAGGTATCCGATGTGGAGATCGGCCGGGCGTTTCAGTTCGTCGGCGAAGTCCGCGGGCATAACGAGATCTTGATAAAGCCGGCGTCAGACAGCGTGAGCGCATCGGGCGTGCACCGGATGAGCGGCATGCTCCGCTATGCGAAAGTGAATCAAAACTGGACTGCGGCCGACGATGCGTCCGGCAAGTCGCTGAATCCGCTCTATACGGTGAATCCTCTCATTCACGCGGAACATCTGAACCGCTCGGCAAAGGATGTCGTCATCGAACAAGCCGGCGCGCAAACGGATGACGGGACCGTGCTTTTGCGGGCGACGATCGCGGAAGACCGGCTCGCCGAGCAGTTAAAAGAGCAAATCAGGCGCGAGCACGAGGAAGTGATTCGGAAGGCGCTCTATGAAGCGCGGTCGGCGAACAATCCCGAACTCGCCGAACAGCTGAATCGATTCGCGGAGAAAGCCGGGCAGCAGTTGAAAGAAATCCTGAACACGCTGACGATCCGGGCCGATTACCGGTTGGCCGTGGAGAAAAGAAACAGAACCTTGAAACGGCTGGATGTGGTGTCGAGCTTGAACTATACACTGGACGGCAAGAGCAGAAAAGAGGTCATCCGAACTACGTACGAAATGATGCGTCCGTCGTAAAGGATAGGAAAGGGATGGCGGCGCAGCGGCACCGTCAGTGAACCGCGGTCGCTACCCCTTCCTTTTTCTCGCAGATTTTCCGTCAAACAAGGAGCGAATGCATGACCGGCTCCGGCACGTTTAACGCAAATGTTCGGGATTGAGTCCTGCAAGTTCGGGCACGACGAATCGGCCGTCCTTGCGGATAAGCCTGCCGTCGAAATAAATTTCGCCGCCTCCGAACTCCGGACGCTGGATGAGCACCATGTCCCAATGGATGCTCGAGTCATTGCCGTTGTATGCGCTCTCGTAAGCCTGACCCGGCGTAAAATGAATCGATCCGTCGATCTTTTCGTCAAACAGGATGTCTTTCATCGGATTGCGGATGTACGGGTTGAACCCGATGGAAAATTCGCCGATGTATCGCGCGCCTTCGTCGGTGTCCAGAATGCGGTTGATCCGATCGGTGTCGTTCGCTTTCGCTTCGACGATTTTTCCGTTCTCGAAGCGGAGGACGATGTTTTCGAACACAAAGCCGTTGTACGGGCTCGGCGTGTTGTAGGAGATGACGCCGTTCACGCTGTCCCGCACCGGCGCCGTGTACACTTCGCCGTCCGGAATATTGCGCTTGCCGTCGCATTTGACCGCGGGAATGCCGCGGATCGAAAACGTCAGATCGGTACCCGGTCCGGTGATGCGCACCTGATCCGTTTCATTCATCAGCGAGACGAGCGCTTCCATCGCTTTGCTCATCTTGCCGTAATCCATGGTGCACACGTCGAAGAAAAACTGTTCGAACGCCTCCGTGCTCATCGACGCGAGCTGCGCCATCGAAGGGGAAGGATACCGGAGCACGACCCATTTCGTGTTTTTCACCCGGGTCATGGAGTGCACGCGGTGGTTATACAGCCGGTTGTACATGCTCATCTTTTCGTCCGGGACATCGGACAATTCGTAGATGTTGCCGCCGCCGCGGATGCCTATGTAAGCGTGCATCATCGACATCTGCTTATGGTCGAATTCCGCCCAGGTGCGAATCTGCTCCTCGCTCGCCGACAGAAGCAGTTCCCTTGTCACCTGATGGTCGCGAAGGTTGACGTAAGGCCTGCCGCCGGCCTGGTGCACGCGCCGCACAACGGCTTTCACGAGCGCGTTGTCGATGCCGAACGCTTCAATGAGCACGTTCTCGCCCGGCTGCACATTGGTCGAATAGCCCACGAGCACATCGGCCAGACGTTCCATCCTTGGATCGATCATGATCATCATCCTTTTCATAGGTTGTGGTTCATGGCTTCTATTATACCCTCATTGCGGCGGTCATTTCACCGGGGACCTGAACTTGCCGCGATGCGATTTGGACAATGTGCTAAAAGTTTTTGGCAAATTATCTCTTGATAAGCCCAACTGTTTCACGTATGATGAATACAAAATTGATCTACGGAGGTAGTCGATATGACGAACGCTAACGCCGCTGTGGTGGAGATCTCCCAAACTGCCAATCGGTTCACATCGTCGATTGTTTTGCAATATGACAACAAATACATCGATGTGAAGAGTATTCTCGGATTGTTCACCTCCCTGACGGACGGAGGCACGTACGAGCTGCACATTCACGGTCCGGATGCGGAAGAGGCCAAGACGGCGATGCTGGATGTGTTCAGGAAGCACAATCTGAATGTTACGTTGAAAGAAGACGAATAATGAAAGCGAGGTGTGGTGCGCGCTGCACCTCTTTTTATTTTCATAAAGTCATTTTCACTTTTCCGCCTTCACTTGTGCATTCAGCCCTTTTCGACTAATATAGGCATATAGAGATAAGGAAGAAGCTAGGGAGGAGTATGCGATGTCTACGGATGAGATGATGGGGGCGTTAAGTCAAAAAGCGTTACAACTTCTCCGTGAAGATGCTCATAAGATAGAGACGTTGATCGAAGTACAGATGAAGACATTGACCAATCGTCGCTGTCCGCTGTACGAAGAGGTGCTGGATACGCAGATGTACGGGTTGTCCAGAGAGGTCGATTTTGCCGTCCGCGCGGGATTGATCGACGAGGCCACAGGCAAAGAGATCCTGTTCAAACTGGAGCGCAATCTGGCCAATCTGTACGAGGCTTTGAATCAGCAAAGCGAATAATGCCCAGCTTCGTTCACGCGCGATTTTCACGCGATCCATTTGCGTTCGCCGCTTGTTCCAATATACAATACTTCTATAAGTTCAGGCGAATTTGAAGGAGGATAATCACATGGAAGAAATAAATGTGGGTACCATTCGCATTTCGGATGACGTAGTTGCCACCATTGCAGGGCTTGCCGCCACAGATACGCCCGGAATCGCGGCGATGTCGGGCGGGATCAGCGAAGGTCTGGCTCGCCGGTTGAGCGGTAAACAGGTGAATAAAGGCGTAACCGTTGAAGTCGGAGAGACGGAAGCAGCGATTGATTTGCGTGTGATCGTGAACTACGGCGTGAAGATTCACGAAGTGTGCAGGGATCTTCAATATAACGTGCGCGATGCCGTGCAAAATATGACCGGATTGACGGTTGTGGAAGTGAACGTGAAAGTGGAAGGCGTCGCGTTCCCGGAAGAGACGCAGGAGTCGAAAAACCGCGTGAAGTGATGCCGGAAATCCGATTGCTCCCGCGTCGACGTTTTCACCCGACAATCGAATTCATCCGTGACTCGATCCCGATGTTCCGGAAATGGAGACGGATGCCGTCGTTACTGCCCTGAGGGGCAGTTTTTTTATGGGAACGATTCGCGACACCGGGGATCCATCAATAGGCCGATCGTTTGGACGTGTCGCCCGGAGCTTCGGAATATCTGGAGATGTTCAGCAAAATCCCCATGCTCATGAGCGTGATGATCAAGGAAGACCCGCCGTAGCTGATAAACGGCAGAGTCACCCCCGTGATCGGAAGCAGCCCCGTCACACCCCCGAGATTAATGACCGTCTGTATGCCGATCATTCCGACGAAACCGGTGCCGAGCAGCGTGCCGAAAATGTCCGGACAGCGGAGCGAGATGATCAACGCCCGCCACATCAGAAGCAAGAGGACGCACAGGACGAGCAGGGCGCCGATCAGACCGAGCTCTTCCCCGATAACCGCGAAGATGAAGTCGTTGTACGCGTACGGCAGGTAATGCAGCTTCTGGATGCTTTGGCCGAACCCCGCGCCCGACACTCCGCCGTGGCCGAGCGCGTAAAGCGACTGGATCAAATGATAACCGGAATCGACCGGATCGTTCCAGGGATTCAGATACGAGGTGATGCGGTCGATGCGGTAACTTTGCATTTGCTGAATCTCTTCCGCGGGCGTGAATAAAAAATACCCTCCGATCACAATCCCGAGAATGCCCGTCAAGAAAAGAGCGGACAGCATGATGTGCTTCATGTTCGCGCCGCCGGCGACGATGACGAGACCCGCCGTCAGCACGAGAATGAGGCAGGATCCGAGATCGGGCTGCATCATGATCAGCGCGCAGACGGCTCCGACGATGATCATGACCGGCAGCAACCCTCGTTTGAAATCCCGGAACTTCTCGCCTTTGCGGCTGATGAGCGCCGCAAGGTAGATGATGACCGCCAGCTTGGCAAACTCGGTCGGTTGACCGCCGAAGGGACCTATCTGAAACCAGCTCCTCGCTCCGTTGCGCACCTCACCTATGAACAGGACGAGCACCAGCATGACAAGCGACAGCAAAAAGATCGGGAAGATCAGTTTCTTCCAGGCCTGAAAGCGGATATTCATCAGAATCAGCATCATGAAGATGCCGGCCAGAGCGAACACGATCTGTCGCTTCGTGAAGTACAGCGAATCGCCGAACTCCACGGCGGCTGTGGCCGAGCTCGAACTGAACACCATGACGACGCCGAAGCCTGTCAGGATGAGCGTCAAGAACATCAGCAGGAAATCCGGAGATCCCTTGCGCAAAGCATTCATAAGCGATCAACCTTTGTCCGAAGACGTTATTTTAAATGACTGGCCAATTCGGTCAATTTGTTCTCAGCGGCTTTCACGACTTGCGCCGGAATCGGCTCGCTGTAGGTCAGCCCGTGCGGGAACGTCGCGCGTCCGATATATGCGTCGTTGATCTGGAGCACGGCGTGCGGCTGTTCCAGTTTGCCCTCGATGGCGCGCGTATCAATTCTCAGGTAGTATTCGTCCCCTTGATACGGAATCAAGTAATCGTATGTTGCTCTGTAATATTCCCACTGATTGCGGATGATCCCGAGCTGCGATGCCACGTCATCCAGATGGTTCAGTTCACTTTTGATCCCTTTCAGCGGGTTGTTTTCAATGATCATCGTGTATTCCTCCTACCGGTACAGTAATGTGCGTTCATAGGTTGCTCCTTGCATTCTTTTTACATGATAGTATGTTTGTCAGCCTTGTGCAAGCTTGGTGTCCATAATGTCACAATTCATTACCGGTTCGGCGGAAAGAGCGATTCGGAATCTTAGACATAGCCTGTCGGCAATTCTGGTCTGGTCAACGAGGATTGCCGGCAAGCTCGTCGGAACCGATGCAACCTAAAGCGGTCACCGCCGGAAATGTCCGTACCCCAACAATAAAGAAGAATATCGGGAATAAAACGATGAATTCGACTTTCCGATTATGTTAAGCTATAATCTATAAGGGAATCTTATAGTTGAATGTTGGCCGTTTTGGATGCGGGCTGGAGATTGAACGGCGGAATGGTTCTGGAGTCAGTGTACTGATCGAATCCAACAAATCTTGTCATAGAAAAGGGGAATGAGTTTGGATCATATGGTTTTTGAAGTCGGATTGGCACTGATCCTCATCGCGATCGTGTCCGTCGTCGCTCAACGGTTGAAACAGTCGATCATTCCGTTCCTGATCATCCTCGGTATGCTCGTCGGACCTCATCTGGAGGTGCTGAATTTCGGCTCCATCGATCTGACCTTCGTTCACAGCCAGGAGACGATCAGTTTCCTGGGACGGATCGGGATCTTGTTCCTGCTGTTCTTTCTGGGCGTGGAATTTTCCGTTCAGAAGATGGTCAAGTCGGGGCGCTCGATCATCATCGGCGGCACCGTGTACGTCGCGATGAACTTTGTCCTCGGCCTTATTTACGGGCTGCTCGTCGACCTCGGAATCTACGAGGCGCTGATCACGGCGGGCATGCTATCCGTATCGTCCACCGCGATCGTCGCAAAAGTTCTCGTCGATCTGAAACGGACCGGCAATCCCGAAACGGAATTGATCCTTGGCATCATCCTGTTCGACGATCTTTTTCTCGCCGTCTTCATGTCGATTATGTCCGGCGTCTTGCTGGGCGACACCTCTTCGCCTCTCGGCGTGATCGTGTCCGTACTCATTTCCATGGGCTACATGCTGCTGTTTTTCATCATTGCAAGGAAAGGCCCTCCGATTCTGAACAGGCTGTTGAACATCACCTCCAACGAAGTGTTCATCATTGTGGTGTTCGCGGTGTTGTTCTTCGTGGCCGGCTTCTCGGAGAAACTGCATGTGGCGGAAGCGATCGGCGCGCTGCTGCTCGGTCTGGCGCTGTCGGAAACGGAACACGCCCATCGGATCGCGCAGATGGTCATTCCGTTCCGCGACTTTTTCGGGGCGCTGTTCTTTTTCAGCTTCGGGCTCAGCATCGATCCGTATTCGCTGCTTGACGCGGTGTGGCTGGCGCTCGGCGCGGTGCTGATCACGGTCGTCAGCAATTATATCGCGGGCCTCGTGTCCGGCAAGCAGGCTGGGCTGTCCGTCAAATCGTCGACGAACATCGGGCTTACGATCATGGCGCGCGGCGAATTTACGATCATCGTGGCGGCACTCGGCGTCAGCGCCGGACTGAACCCCATCCTGCAGCCGTTTTCCGCGCTGTATGTGCTGATTATGGCCGTCATCGGACCGATCATCGCGAAGCAGTCCAAGCTGGTGTACACCGGATTGGCCAAGATCGGCATCGGCCGAAAAGAACTGGAGAAGCAGCGTGCGAAAGCCAAGGTTCGGAAAGGCGGCGAAACGTGACGGGATCTATCTCGGGGCATCATCATGCGGAGCATCATGATGAAAAAAGGCCGACATCATGAAGGAGAAGCCTGTATATGTCGGAAAAGGGTGGCTATTCTGCGGACAAAGGGTATAATGGAGATAAGTGAAATATTGGATTATGTTTTGTCTATGATCGGTTATGAACTATGAACGAAAGGATTGTATGCTGATGGATATTCGAGAATCGGATTTGCCGGGTATCGGGCGCAAATATCAGATAGATACGCGAAGCGGCGACCGGCTGGTGGTCATCATTCACGATGACGGGCGCAGGGAACTGTATCACTTCGACAAGGATGACATGGATGAAAGTTTGTCGATGATCACGCTGGACGACCATGAAGCGAGACAGGTGGCCGGCATCATCGGCGGCATGACCTACAGGCCGAAAGCGCTGGAGACGATCGAAGTCGCGCTGGACGATCTGATCATCGAATGGTTCAAGGTCGAGACGCACGCCAAATGCATCGGCAGATCGATCGGGGAGCTTAATTTCCAGCAGAAGACCGGGGCGACGATCATCGCGGTCATCGAAAAGGAAAGGCAAACGATCAGTCCCGGACCGGATCACGTGATCAAAGCCGATTCGATCCTCGTCGTGGCGGGAGAGCGCCAAAATCTGAAACGGCTGAAAGAGATGCTGATGAGCGAAGCGTAACATCTGCCATCCGCGCGCGCCGCTTCGCTGGATAGGACCGCTCACCGGGTGTGGACGTTGTCACATATCCGGAATAGGTCACAGCACGTGAAACCTCGCGGATGTGCGCTGAACTTCGCCGACAAGCAGGCTGCCCCGGCCGGCCTTTATGGCCGCAAGGGCGGCCTGTTTTTGTTTCGCGCATGTTGAAGCCTGCGCATGCCCTTCCTGTTCGCCGGACTGCTTCACCCTATATTCTTCAATCCTCCTTCATCATCTTCAGAGAAATCTCTTCAAAAAAACTTCCCCACGCTGTTCACGATCATTTCGATCATATGCTCGATATAGATGGTAATGATAATAGGATGAAAATTCGCGATGCAGACCCACAATGCGCACCCCGCTGCGGAAACGCCTGCGAAAACGGCGGCGTCCAGGTATTTTTTCCTTTTTATGAGCGACACAAACGGAAAGATCGTCAGCGGCACGAGCAGGATGAGGATGGTTATCATCTGCCGGATCAACTCCCCTTGGCTGGCTTTCTTTTTTTGCCCGCCCGTTTGATCCAGGTGACCGCCAGCAAAATCATCGGAATGAGCATCACGAAGAAAACGTAATAGACGAACATGTATTTGTCGATCCATTCCCCGTTTTGGATCGGATTTTCATAGATGGACAGCGCCAGGGCCGACAGAAGAATCGTCAGGGAGACAAAGTGGGGCCATTGCGTCTGGAGCCGGAAAACCTGGCGAAGCGTTTCCGATGCGCCGTACACGAGCACCAGCAGTTTGATGAAAATGAGGATGAGCAGAATCATGGAAATCACCGAATGGATGTTGACGAGCACCTCACCGATGGACACATCCTGAACAACCGTGTACACCGGGAACGTCAGTTGCGACGCTCTCTCCACGCCGAGCAGACCGATCACCATGAACAGAGTCGTGCTGATGGATAAAGCGGCGCTGAATATTCCCAGCAGGAAAGGGCGGAAAGGTTCCTGCCTGACCAGCGGAAACAGCATCGTCAGCGCGAAGGATTCCATGAAAGGGTAGCCGATAAACGCGTGGTATCCGAGGATCGCTTTCATGTCGGTCTGAAAAACGGGCAGCAGCCGTTCCCAGTTCCAGTTCACCATCGCCAGCAGCAATGAAATCCAGAAGGGGAAAAAAAGAAACGGCGTGACGATCTGATTCAGTCTCGCGATGGCTTCCGCCCCCTGCATCACCGTGTAACAAGCGACGATGAGGAACATGATGTGAAACACGCTCTTCGGTGTTTGCGGCATGATCGTCCCGTTCAGGAAATCGCTCGTATTTCTCAAGATCCATCCCGCCAGCAAACTGCAGAATAAAAAGAAGAGCAGCGAGACGGCGGTCCCGCCGGCACGCCCCAAAGCCTCCATAGAGATTTGCACGATGTTTTTGCCGGGATAATACCGGTACAGAACCAGCCACAGCAGACTGATGAGCATGCCGACGCCTCCCGCCCACAGCGGCATGAGCCAGGCATCCTGTTTTCCTTGTTGGATCAGCCGGGAGATCAGCACGAACATCGTCGTGCCCAGGATAAAGTTAACGGTCAACAGATAAAATTGGAAGCGGGAAATCATGAGCTTCACCTGGTTCCTTCATAAAGTTGTTTTATACTGCCCGTTCTCCGGAGATGAGATTCCACGTCGATCGTCACTTTCGCTTTTTTCGCCGCCTCATCAAGATCGGATATGCGGGGCGCCTTTATGCGCAACAGGTCTTTGATCCGGAGCAGATCCCATCCTTTTTCGCGCGTCGACTCATAGAAGCTGATTAATTCGTCGACGATGATCTGACCTAATCTTTCTTCCATTTGATCCACCTCATTTCGGGTACGGGGAACGAAATCATTGCTCATGGTGGTGGATAGTTCCAGATCGAGACCGAACCAGACGACGGGCGCATCTGCCTGTTGCACGACCTTCTTTCTCATGCGCTCCAGTCGCAATTCCACGGATACCTTTTTGCCGTTCATCATGAAATGCTGGACATGTCGTCCCTTGTCTCCGTTCATCAAATGATACCAGGTCAATTGCTCGTCGTTCAACGTGCCGACCATGCGGTAGTCACGAAACACCGCTCCGCCTTCGATTATGAAATTTTTACGGTCGGCATCGATCTCCGCCGACCTTTTGCCGCTGTCGGAGTAAGGAGCTTCGGTCATCTCGGTGATCATCGGCAATACGGTCATATTGCCTCTTTCCATCTGCTCGACGAAATCGTTGATCTTGATGTTTCCGCCGGCGAGAAGAGCATCCCGATTCAGCAGCACGAGCCGGTAATCGATCGAGTCGGACGGCAGCCGTTCAAGCGGCGTGTAGGTGTACATGACGTCGGAGATCTGTCCTTCGACGATGAGGACCGGAACCGACGAGCGGCTGCTGGGTTGCATTTCGAGAAAGTTGACGATATCGAGAATCCCTTCGACCGCGGTTCGTTTGGAAATAAGCAGGATTCTGACGTGGGACAGAAACAATTTGCGCGGCAGCAATTTGTAAATTTCGGTGCTGATCTCTCCGAAGTCCGATCCGCTGACCCGGTACGTGTAGACCGGAGCCTGTTCGCCGCCCGGCGTGCCTTTGGCGGAAGTGCCGCTGAGCGGGTTGATGATTTGAAAATACACGTTTTTTTGCCCGGTATCCGGATCGATATCCACTCCGATCATGCTCACCAGCGCCAGTTCGTTCAGGTCTGTTTTGTCCCAGCAGGCCGTAAGAAGAAAGACGAGCGTCACCAGGATGAGCATCGCGGCCGTATGACGGTAAACCATAGAGATTCCTCCGCGTTATCGGTTGTTTTTTTTCAATTGGCGCATATAGACGGGCAGCACATCTGATTTCAGCCAAGGACGCGGCATTCGGAGGAGAATGTCCTTCCAGTCCATGCCGTTGGTCGGAGAGACCGGAGTCATGTATGGCACGCCGAACGATGTGAGCGAGACGAGATGGGCGATCAGAAACAGAGCGCCGCACAAAACGCCGAACAGTCCGAGAAAGCCGGCCAGCAGCACGAACGTAAAGCGCAGGAGACGCTGGGACATGCCGAAGCTGTAGACCGGAACGACGAAATTGGTGATGCCGGTGACGGCGACGACGATAACGATGGCGGCGGAGATCAGACCGGCTTCCACCGCGGATTGTCCCAGCACGATCGCGCCGACGATCGACAGCGCCTGTCCGACCGCCCGAGGCATGCGCAATCCCGCTTCCCGGATAATTTCAAACATGACTTCCATGATGAGCACTTCTAAGATGGCGGGGAAGGGAACCCCTTCGCGCTGGGCGGACAGGCTGATCAGCAGTTGGGGCGGGATCAGCTCCTGATGGAACGTCGTCGCGGCGACATACAGGGACGGGACGAACACGGCCGTGAAGAAGGAGATCAGCCGGATGACGCGGATGAACGTGGCGATGTCCGCCCTCTGGTAATAATCTTCCGGCGAACTGAAAAATTCAAAAAACGTCATCGGCGCAAGCAGAACGCTGGGCGTCCCGTCCACCATCACGGCCACTTTGCCGTCCAGCAGCTGCGCGGCCACCACGTCGGGGCGTTCGGTGTTGGACAAAGTGGGGAAGGGAGTCAGAATCCGTTCCTGAATGAACTCCTCCATATAGGCGCTTTCCAGCACGCTGTTCGTCTTGATGGCCGACAGACGGCTCCGTACTTCCTCCACCAGAGACTGCGGTGCGAGGTTTTCCATGTATGCCATGATTAAGGTCGTGCTGGTTTGGCTGCCGATTTTCATCTTTTCGAAACGAAGAGAAGGATTGCGGATGCGTTTGCGGATGAGCCCGACATTGGTCTGGATGCTTTCCGTAAATCCTTCGTGCGGACCGCGAATGGTCGATTCCGAGTTCGGCTCGTCCATGGTGCGCTCTTTGGGATTGATCACATTGATGAGGCATATTCGTTCTCCGGCAAAATCGACCAGCGCGCAGTGTCCCGTCAAAAGCGAGTTCACCGTCCGCTCAAGCAGTTGTTCGTAAGGTTCGGAAAAGGGAAGTTCGAGCATGAATCCGCCTTTGTCGGTTTGGGGCGGTGTGGTCTCGGCAAACCCGCCGCGGACGCAGGATTCCAGAATATATTCGTCGATCGCGTGCTTGTCCGATATCGACTCCAAATAGATGCACCAGGTGTGACTATTCTCCCGCACGGACAACGAGCGGCAGATCAAATCCGGGGGATCTCCCAGAGCGGATTGAATGTCTTGAATCAAACGGCCTTGGATGGTTTGTGTCTGTCTGTTGTCTGTCATTGCCGAACCTCCGGATCATCAGATGCTGTGCGCTCAAGATGACGAAGAAGAAGAAAATAAAGACAAGAAAGATAAGATTGAAGTTGTCCGAATATGCCCGCGGGATCACGGCATGCGGATCAGGTTTGCAAAAACGATCTGTCTGGTTAAGATTATCTTTTTCCAAAGGAAAAAAAATTTATTCCCTTGGCAGGGGCTGTTTGTCTTGTTCGTTTGCGGCCGTTTGATAAAATGAAGACCGCCCTCCCCGCTTCCGTTTCGGAAGTGGGAGGGCGGCCTGGGAATCGAACGCGCATTTTTGCCGGATCAGCAATGTCATGAAGGCGGTCGGCAGACTGACAAGTTATCCGTGCGATCCCGGCGAACCGGTCATCTGCCCAACTTGAGGATCGCGGGCGTACGCGAAGAGATTCAGGCGCGTTCAGCGCAGAGGAGCGCGGAACCCCGCCGCTTCGGCTTCTTCCACGGTGCAGAACATGACTTCCGCGACCGTGCTGTCGTAGTATCGGCTTCCGGGCACATGGTAGATCCGTTCGTTTTTCGAATTGATGTTGCCTTTGATTAACGGTTCGTCGCAGGACGCAAGGGTCACCGTTTCATCCTCGCCCCACAGCCCCCGGTTGTTTTCCCGCGCTTCCCGTTCAAGCGAGACGAATCGTTCCGCGTACGTGACGTTCGGCGGAACGGTCATCGTGTTGGCGTATCCTTCTTTCAGCAGCAGTTCGTTGAACATTTCCGGTTCCGGCTTCATGAACACATAACGGAGCAGTCTTCCGTACCGGTCCGTATCTCCGACATCCGCGATCAACACGACTTCTTTGTCCAGCAGCCGCTCGGTTGTGAATTGCTTCGCTTCCAGACCGTAGGCTTCGTTTTTGCCGTTCGTGATCTCGGGAGTGTTCACGCCGATCAGACGGACTCTGTGCCCGCCGTTGATCACGAACGTATCGCCGTCGATGACGCGTTCGATGATCGCTTCGGCATACGATTTGCCCCGCAGTTCGGGATATGCGTCCCAAATGAGAGACATATAGGAATCGGCAGACGGAGACGCCCCGCAGCCGCTCATGACGAACATGCCGATTCCGAGCGCCAGTTTTTTCAGTTTCGCAAATCTCATCTGTCTGTCACCTCTGCAGTATCACGATGTATAAATCAGCGCTCACCAACTTCATACTATACGTGTGAAAAACCGGAACGTAAAGTGATTTTCCATACGCATGCGAACCGAAGCGAGCGAGATGTCCGAGATCCGTCCAAAACATGAAACGGTAAAGAGGTTTACTATGAAACCAGGCGTGAATAATCCGTTCGGGAGCAACCCGTTGATCGTGCAGAGCGATATGTCGGTACTGGCCATGTCCGACCATGAAAACTATGAGGAAATCAGGCGGCGTCTGAGCGAGTTCGCCGATCTGGTGAAGATGCCGGGACGCATCCATATGTACAAAATGACGAGATTGACGCTTTGGAACGCGGCCAACAACGGCTTGCGCGCGCAGGAGATCGTCGGCTTTTTGGAAGAAAACAGCGGCTTCGCCCTGCCGCACCGCGTCCGCGGCGAGATATACCATATCGTTGGCCGGTACGGAATGGCGAAAATCGTCTCGCAGGGCGGCCGCCTGTATCTGCACTGTCCGGATTCCGGTTGGCTGCAGACGATCCTCGAGACGCCTGGGGTGAACGACTATGTGACGAAATCGGACGACGACGGCCTGCTGCTCATTCATCCCGGCATGCGGGGCTTGCTGAAGCAGACGTTGGTCAAGGCGGGCATACCGGTTCAGGATGTTGCGGGATACCGGCAGGGACAACATCTGGACATCGGGCTTGCAAGTGAAGATCGCGACGGCCGCCCGTTTCAGCTTCGCGATTACCAGCGCGAGGCGATCGAACGCTGGCTGGATTCGGCCTCCGGCGGCAGCGGGATCGTCGTTTTGCCCTGCGGAGCGGGCAAAACGATCGTCGGCATCGGGGCGATCGCCCGGCTGCGCTGCGAGACATTGATTTTGACGACGAACATCACTTCGGTCCGCCAGTGGATCAACGAGATTATCCAACGGACGACGGCGGATGCGCGGGACGTCGGGGAATACAGCGGCGAGCGCAAAGAGGTCAGACCGATCACCGTCGCCACGTATCATATCTTGACGCACCGCGCCCGCAAAGGAGACGCGTTCGCGCATCTGAAACTGTTTCAGGAGCGAAACTGGGGGCTCATCATTTATGACGAAGTGCATCTGCTCCCGGCGCCTGTATTCCGCGCCACGGCCGATTTGCAAGCGACCCGCCGTCTCGGGCTGACGGCCACGCTCGTGCGCGAAGACGGTTTGGAAGAGGATGTCTTTTCCCTGATCGGACCGAGATGTTACAGCCGAACGTGGAGATCGCTTGAAAAAGAAGGCTGGATCAGCAAAGTCCGATGCGTCGAGATTCTCGTGCCGCTCCCGCCCGACGCGGAAATCCCATACGAGCGGGCGGCGAATCGGGAGAAAATCCGCATCGCGGGCGAAAACCGGGCGAAGCTGGGCGTGCTGAAGGCCGTGCTGCGCCGTCATGCGGGCGAACCGACGCTCATCATCGGGCAGTATCTCGATCAGCTGCGGGAAATTTCGGCCGCTTGCCGGGCGCCGATCGTCAGCGGCGAAATGAACCAGGCGCGGCGCGATGAACTGTACGCGCGTTTCCGGAAAGGAGAAATTCCGATTCTCGTCGTATCCAAAGTGGCCAATTTCGCGGTCGACCTGCCCGATGCCACGGTGGCCATCCAGGTGTCGGGATGTTTCGGGTCCAGACAGGAAGAGGCGCAAAGGCTGGGCCGCATTTTAAGGCCGAAAGAGGACGGGAAAGCCGCCTGTTTCTATTCGCTCGTTTCGGAAAACACTCGGGAACAGGAATTCGCCCACAAACGGAGGCTGTTTCTCGCCGAACAAGGATATGAATACGAGATGACGCACGCTTCGCAATGGGTTGAACAGGACGCAAGAAAGGTGATCACATGACGACGGGAAATGACCGGATGCGCTCGTCTGCATTTGCGCTTCCGGCTTTGGAACGATGCGCGTTGGATCAAATATGCCGCCGCTTCGGTCATCGGCCGTTCACGCTCGAAGCGTACCTTCCATCCGCGCCGCTCGACATTGCCGAGGCCGAATGGCATGCCGCGCTGCTGGGACTTTGCGCGGCGCGCATCGTGCGCATGATGCGGAAATCGTGGGGTGAGCGGCTGTATCAAGTTCCGGCGGATGTTTTCTTCGAGTATGTCCGGGATACCGGCGACGGACCGATTCGGGAAAGCGGGCGGACGGCGAACGCGGCGGCGAGCATGACGATGGGCGAGCGGATGCTGGCCATGCTGCTTGAGATCGAGCGAAAGCCGCTGCAGTTGACCAAAAGAGGAATGCCGTGTGAAAAAGATATGAAGCGGTTATTGAAAACGCCCGCGTCGGGCTGGAACGGGGAAGAGACGGGAGCCGGCGCGGTGCTGGAAAGGCTCGATCTCGCTTTGCGGATGAGGTTGGCGGAGCGGCGCGGCGGCGCGGTGTCGGTCGCGGAGAAACGGTTCGCCCAATGGCTGAAGCTGGAGAACAGGACGCGGGAGGAGCAGTTGTTCACGATCTGGTACGGTGTTCACCAGCCGGAGGACGCCGCCTTGCATTGGGCGACGGCGGCGATCCGCCTGATGCGGGAAGGATGCCGCATTAGCGTCGAGGACATCGGACGCGCGCTCGAGCGACAAGGAATGACGGTTGGCGCGGAGAAGCTGGAGGAATGGCTGCGCCGTTTGCGCGATGCGGGCTGGATCGATATGACGTTCGATGAGGACGGCACGAGACGGATTTGCGCGAAGACGGGATTTCAGGTTCACGAGGCGCCGGATGTTCCGGGTGAATGGTCCGGCGAGCCGGTCCGTTCGCTGATCGTGCAACGGGACTTTGAGATCTTGGCGTTGCCGCATACGCCTTTTGACGTTATCCGCAATCTTCATCATATGGCGGAATCGCTGTCGTGGGATGCGGTGAAGCGATACAGGCTGACGAAAGAGAGTCTTTACCGGGCGTTCGATTTAGGGTGGGATTCCGGAAGCGTTGCCGATTTTTTGCGCAAGCATGCGCTGGACGGTCCGGATGAATCCGTCATCGACGCGATCGAACGCTGGGAGGATACCCGTCCTGCGGTCCGTGTCTCTTCGGGAGTGTTCATCCAGGCGGGGCACGAGCGGTCGGCGAGGATGCTTGAACGGCACGCGGATCAAATGCGGTTGGTCCGGCTGAGCGATAGGCATTGGTTTGCGGAAGAAAGGGATGAACGCGAGATCGCGGTGATGCTCGATCGGTTGGGGCTTTCGGCCGTCCAGCAGCGAAATGCGCATTCAGGCGGCTCGCTTCATTCGGACGAGACGCATGTTCCGCCTGCCGGTGCAATGCGGGGCGAACGGGCGGGCCAAGAACACGCCGCGCGCCCGGATGAGCGGCGGCAACAGGAGACGGAGAACGGAACAGGCGTCATAAATTTCGATGATGCCGTAAAAGATGCGCTCCACCCGCAGGCGCCAGGATTTTTCACACCTCGGGACGTAACGTATGTGTATCGCGAGGACCGGTTTTCTTCGATTGAGGAGGAACTTTATCCGGAATACGAGCAGGTGCCCGTCATCTGGCATGAGCAATACCGGACGTATCATCCGTCGACCGTAAGGCAGATGTTCGAACGGGCGATCCGTTGGAAGACGCGCGTGCGGATGAAGGAGGCGGACGAAGAATACGAGTTCATCCCGGACGCGATCGAGCATTTCGGCGCGGAATGCCGGATTCTCGGACGGCGGGACGGTCGAACGATGTCGGTGGACCCGGAGAAGATCGAGAAGCTGAAGCTGATCGTGCCGCGCTGATCGGGGGATCGCGGGCGAGTGGGCTTTGACGCGTGAGAGACCGCTTTTTCGTATGAAGTTTCCGCATGCGTATGAGACCGGACGCCGGGAAGACCGATGAGGAAATAAAAAAAAGATTCCCAAAAAACGATTTCGTGTTATGATGATATAGATAGGAACATCTGTCCTATGAAGGAGGTTCAGTCGCTGATGCTTGCAGCAGAAACACATGCCCTTGATGTGTCCGAATTGTTGCTCAAGGCATATGAGATTGGGGATATGATCAATCATTCCCGGGAAGTTGCCGAATATTTGCGTTGGAAGCAAGCGGTTGAACGCTCGGAAGAGATTCAGGAAGCCGTTCGATTGCTGGCCAGGAAAAAAGAGAAATTCCGGGAGTGTGAACGATTCGGCCGCTATCATCCCGATTACCATCACGCATTGAATGAAGTGAAAGAAGCGGAGAGACGGCTGGATCAGTTTGAAGCCGTCAGACAATATAAAGCTGCGGAAAAAGAGTTGGATCATCTGTTATATGATTTGTCGAAAACGATCGCGCACGCGGTGTCCGAATCGATCCTGGTGCCGAGCAACGATCCGATGCCGGCCAGGGGCGGTTGCGGCGCGGGTTGCGCCTGCAAATGCGGATAACGGGAATTGGAGGTCAAGTGGTCGTTATGCTGTTGTGTGAACGCGTCGGTTTCATCGTATGGACACGAGATTTGAAAAACGCCAAACCTTTCGAAAAATACGGTAACGTTCACTATTTTTCCCGCAAGATGCAATATGTCGTCCTGTATGTCAACGCCTCTGAGGAAGAGCAGTTGAAAGCTCAATTGGAGAAATTGCCCTATGTGAAAAGCGTGGAGCGTTCGCTGAGAGGAGAAATCATCGCGGAAATCGGCAAATCTCTTCCCGATAAATCGAGAAGCACTTCGTTATAAAGTCCTATTTTTCGACAAAGAGCAACGGCCTTCTTGTCGGATTATCGTTTCAAGTTCGATACAATTTCGACAAAAATATCAATTCCTGGTCGATAGATAACGCGGAAAAAAGACGATTGATGTCAAAATCGATCATTTTTTCGCGTTTTTTTGTTGTCTAATAATCTATGTCGAATTATAATAAAAAATAATAGTAGACGACTCCTAGTAAATTGTTCCTAAGTGAAAGGGGGTATTTGACGATGAGAGATGCAGCCATGCAGCGCTGGAGCACGTATGAACCCTTCTATGTCGAATTGGGCAAGTACAAAGTAGCGGATATCGTCATCACGAATCATGCCCGCATGCGGTGGGAGAACCGGGTCGAATCACAAAAGACGGGATTTGCGGATATTTGCGCCTTCCTGTGGGATAAGCTGAAAAAAGGCAGAATCGAATCTTACTACCGCAAAGAGCAGGATGTTTATTTGATCGATGATGATCTCGTCATGGTTGCGGAATTCGCGGAATTGGAAGGCGAGACGGATATAGCCGGCCGGCCCGTTCACAAGATGATTGTCGTCACCTTCCTGGGACGAATGTCTGAAACGATCGAACTCCGCGATCTTAGGTCGTATTACTCATGGTTGAGACATTCCCGCCGCATGACGCTGGTGAAGAGCGCGCGGAAGAGAAGATAGACGAATGCCGTTATCCGTCCGGAAAGATTAATAGCACGAGCCGTCCGATCGAACGAGCGGATCATCCATGATCCCGCCGGCCCCAATATCGTGCATGTTCATCGCTCAGCATGTGAGTGCTGGGTTTTTTTATGGAAAAAAGAAGAGATGATGGGGATATGACGGACAAGAAAGCAAGGATGATCCGCGGACATGGTTCCCGGCCTGCGTGATGCCGGCCCTTCGGTGGAGGTCAAGTTGGGACGAATGAACCTATGAAGGGGTTTTCCTGTTTTGACAGCGGCATTTTCGTTGGGATACGGACTGCATCATTGAAGGCGAGAAGGAATCTTTCTTATTTCGCTCGCTGTACGAAACGATTTCTGCTATGATGATAAAATGGTAATTCTGGAGGGATGGTTCGTGACGCTTAACTTCCACCAGCTTCATATTTTTCATACCGTTGCGGAGTACGGCAGCTTTTCCGCGGCGGCGCATTCGCTCAGGATGTCGCAGCCTGCGATCACCATGCAGGTGCAGGCGTTGGAGGAATATTTCGGCACGAAGCTGTTTCACCGGACGACGAAGCGCGTCGAACTGTCGGAAGCGGGGAAGGCGCTTCTGCCGTACGCGCGCCGCGCGATCGAACTGATGAAGGAGACGGATCAGGCGATGGTCCGATATACCCAGATGCTGAAAGACCGGCTGCAGCTGGGGGCAAGCCTGACGATCGGGGAATACGTGCTGCCGAAGCTGCTGGGGCCTTTCGCGCGGGAGTACCCGAATATCACGATTAGTCTGAAAGTTCTAAATACGACGCAAATCATCGAGGAGATCGTCAGCCACCAGTTAACGTTCGGGTTGATCGAGGCGCCGATCGAACATCCGGACATTCATTCGGATGTCGTGATGAATGACGAGTTGGTGCTCATCATGCCGAAAGACCATCCTCTTCGGGATGTGGAATCGCCGACATTCGAGCAGCTTGTCGGCTATCCGTTCGTGTTCCGTGAAAAAGGTTCCGGCACCAGGCGGGTGATCGAGCACAAGCTGCGCGAGCAAGGGTACGATCCGGAACAGCTGAAAGTCGTCATGGAACTCGGCAGCACGGGAGCGGTCAAGTCCGCGGTCGAAGCCGGCATCGGCATGTCGGTGTTGTCCAAGTCGTCCGTACGCCACGAGACCGTGCTCGGCACGCTGATCGCGAAACGAATCGCCGGGGTGCCGATGATACGGGATTTTCACGCGGTGTATTTGAAGTCGACGGTTTTGCCGTTATCGGCGGTATCTTTTTTGTCCTTCCTCAAAAGACCGGAACTTGACAAATGGCTGTAACGGCTCGCCGCGCCTGACGCCATGATCCGGGCTGCGCGTTCGCGGAACCTTCATCACCATGTCCGGCAGTTGGAATACAGTATAGGAGAGCAAGGACAACTGTTATGGACAACGGAGGGTTGCACCATGATTCGCAAGGCGATCATTCCCGCCGCGGGTTTGGGGACGCGTTTTCTGCCCGCGACGAAAGCGCAGCCGAAAGAGATGCTGCCGATCGTTGACAAACCCGCGATTCAATACATCGTGGAGGAAGCGATCGAGTCCGGCGTGGAGGACATCATCATCGTCACCGGCAAGCATAAACGGGCGATCGAAGATCATTTCGACAAGTCGGTCGAGCTGGAACTGCTGCTGGAGGAAAAGGGCAACCGGGAACTGCTCGATCTGGTGAAGCGGCTGTCCAATCTCGCGGACATCCATTACATTCGCCAAAAGCAACCGCTCGGTCTCGGCCATGCGGTGTATTGCGCGCGGAAGTTTATCGGCGATGAGCCGTTCGCGGTGCTGCTCGGCGACGATATCATCCAGTCCCGGAAACCGACGCTGAAATCGATGATTGAAATTTACGAAGAAAAGCGGACATCGGTCATATGCGCCATGGAAGTTCCGCATAAGGACATGGAACGTTACGGGATCATTGCGCCGGAGCGAGAGCTTGGGCAAGGCGTGATCGCGATCGGGGATCTTGTGGAGAAGCCGCATCCCGATCAGGCTCCCTCGAATCTCGCGGTGATCGGCAGATATATCATCGAGCCCGACATTTTCGGTTTGCTCGAACGGGCGAAGCCGGGTAAGGGCGGAGAGATTCAGCTGACCGACGCGCTGCGCGAGTTGAACCGGAAAAAAAGGATGGTCGCCTATCGTCTGGAAGGGACGCGTTATGATGTCGGCGACAAGTTCGGTTATCTGAAGGCGACGATCGATTTTGCGCTGGAGCGTCCGGAGCTTGGGCGAGATGTTAGACGGTATATACAGGATCTCGTCCGGAGTTGGGAGCAGTGGCCGGGCGGCTGAGGGCGCGCGGCTATTGCTCCCCCCAATGCAATCGGTTCGACGGGCGTGCGTTTACCGGATACGCATTGAAGGGAGCGGGGGTTGGCTGGCCGCCGCGAACCGCATGGTGTGCGAATCGGCTTCTCTCGAATCGCGGTACGCCTTTAATCCGATGACGGATTGTCCGCGCTTCGCGCGAGCTGTGCGATAAACGATTCATCGGGAGTAATGTACAGCGTCTTCTGATTTTCGTAGATTACGAATCCAGGTTTAGCGCCGTTCGGTTTGCGAACGTGCTTGACCAGCGTGTAATCGACCGGCACCTGGCTCGAATTGCGCGCCTGGCTGTAATAGGCGGCCAGCTGCGCAGCCGAGTACAACGTTTCATCCCCGTACCGGGAACTGCGAATGATGACGTGCGATCCCGGGATATCCTTCGTATGCAGCCACGTATCGGACGGATGGGCGAGCCTGTTCGTCAAATAATCGTTCTGCGTGTTGTTTTTCCCCACATAGATGGCGATGCCTTCCTTCGAGAAAAAGCAGAGAGGTTCGGGCTTGCCCTGTTTTTTTCGGGCCTGCTGCGCGCGTTTTTGCCGGACGTACCCTTGCTCGGCAAGCTCCTCGCGAATTTCCTCGATCTCTTCCAGCGTCGCATGTTCGAGCTGATGGATGACCGTCTGCAGATACGCGATTTCTTCGCGCGTCGTCTTGATCTGTTCCTGCACGGCGTACAGGCTGTTTTTCAATTTGTTGTACCGTTTGAAATACCGTTGCGCGTTTTCCGACGGCGACAGCTTCGGATCGAGCGGAATCGAGATCGTCGGCTGGTCTTCTTCGTAGTAATCGATGACTTCGGCTGACGTTTGCCCACGCTCGACGGCATGCAGCGAGGCCGTCAGCAATTCCCCCATTTTCCGGTACTTGTCCGCCTCTTTCGCTTCTTCCAGCGTTTCGTACAATTTTTCCAGCTTCTTTTCATTTTTGTTCTGCTCATTCATCAGCAGCCTCATCAGATCGGCGGATTTCTGCTTGAGGAGATCGCGCTGCATTTTCTCGCTGAAATAGGCGGTCAGACAGTCGCTCATCGTCTCGAACCGCTGCGTTTGTCCCGGGGCGTGCGTGAGGGCGATGGCGGCGAACAGCGATTTGCCGCCGTCGGTATCGACGATGCACGGTTCGTACGCATGGCGTACGAGGCAATCCCTTAGCTGCAGGACGGCTTCGCTCAAGCCGCCCCCGCGTGCGGCGCGATAAACGATTTCGCGGGCGGTCAGAGGGCCGATCCCGCTGAAGGCGTTTGTCAACCGGCGTTCGAGCGCATCGGGCTGGTCAAGCGAAGTTGCGGCGTCTTGCCCGAACAGTTCGGAACAGCGAAGCGCCAGTTCCGCATCGGACATCCCGGTCAGATTCGTCTTGTTCTGTTCGGGCGGCGGCGTGTACGACGCTCCGGGCATGACGATGCGGTAGCTGCTCAGCGCGGGCGTGACGTGGTGGATGCCGTCCAGAACGGTGTTCGTCGCGGGATCGACGAGGATGATGTTGCTGTGCCGGCCCATCAGTTCGACGATGAGCAGCTTGCGGCTCATGTCTCCGATTTCGTCCCGCTGCCTGATATGCATGCGGATGATGCGCTCCATCCCGACCTGCTCGACGGCTTCGATGATGCCGTTTTCGCAATGTTTGCGCATCAGCATGCAGAACATCGGCGCTTCGATCGGATTGACGAACGTTTCGGACGTCAGATGCATGCGCGGCATGCCGGGATTGGCGGATATGAGCAATTTATGATTGCGCCCTGCGGCGCGAATTTGCATGACGATATCATGTTCGCTCGGCTGATGGATTTTGTTGATCCGCCCGCTGCTCAAGATTTGAAGTTCGTGTACGACTGCGCGGACGACCACACCGTCTAAAGACATTTCGGTTCACCTCAGGTTGTTCGTTTTTTCGGGTTGCGGACCGTTTACAGATTTTTTACAGATTTTCTTATTCATTTGACCGATTCCGACAATCCGTTCGCTTGTTGTCTTGCGTGTCCCCATGTTTGGATGGATGACGATTCGAAGGTGTTGTCCGTTCGGACGGCTTCCTGTTCCATGATGCCACAAATCGCGCCGTTAATGAAGAGGAGATGCGAAAGCAGCGGGATGAAGCCCTCGGAGATATTCGGGTGAACATGGGATATTTCGCAGCTTGTCAGAATACAGATAGCAATAAACCGGCTATCAGACAAGTTGCGGAGGCGCTGTATGAGAACGGCCCGTCCGCGCGCAACGAACTAAGGAGGGAATACGATGGATCAGCAAATGTGGCATCAGATGAGCGCGCATGATGTCGTCGTTTTGCAGAAGACGGATGCGGACAACGGACTATCGGCCGCTGAGGCGAAGCGGAGGCTTGAAACGGTCGGCCCCAACGAATTGAGCGAGGGGGTCAAACTGTCGCCGATCGTGCTGTTTTTGAGCCAGTTCAAAGATTTCATGGTGCTCGTGCTCGTCGGCGCCACGCTTATATCCGGCCTGCTGGGTGAATATTTGGACGCGATCACGATTCTCGCAATCATCGTCATGAACGGCATACTCGGATTCGTGCAGGAATTCCGCGCCGAACGCTCGCTTCGCGCGCTGAAAGAGCTGTCGGCGCCGACGGCGAAGGTGGTGCGCTCCGGCTCCTTGCAGGAAGTTCCCGCGAAAACGCTCGTTCCCGGAGACATCGTCATCCTGGAAAGCGGCGACCGGATTCCGGCGGATGTGCGTTTTCTCGAAGTGAACGACTTGTACGTTGAAGAATCGGCGCTGACCGGAGAATCGGTGCCTGTGAGCAAGCGAGTCGAGCCGATCGAAGAGGAGGACGTGCCGCTCGGCGACAGACGAAATCTCGGTTTTCTCGGAACGATGGTGACGCGGGGGAAAGCCCGGGCGGTCGTGATCGGCACGGGGATGAATACGGAGATGGGCAGAATCGCCGATTTGATCCGGACGGCGGATGAGATGGAGACGCCGCTTCAACACCGGTTGGAGCAGCTGGGAAAAATCCTGATCGTGATCGCCCTCGGCCTCACGGTGATGGTCGTCGCGGCGGGCATCTTGCACGGCCAGCCGGCTTACGGCATGTTCCTGGCGGGCGTCAGCCTGGCGGTCGCGGCGATTCCCGAAGGGTTGCCCGCGATCGTTACGATTGCGCTTGCGCTGGGCGTTCAGCGGATGATCAAACGCAAGGCGATCGTAAGAAAGCTTCCGTCGGTGGAAACATTGGGATGCGCCTCGGTCATATGCTCGGATAAGACCGGAACGCTGACGCAGAACAAAATGACGGTGACCGAACTGTGGAGCGGAGAGAAAACGTATGAAGTGTCCGGATCGGGTTATGATCCGCACGGAGACATCACGCTGCAGGGCGCGCATGTCGACGCGCGCCGCGATCCTGCGCTGCGGCGCCTGCTGCAGTCGGGCGTGCTGTGCAACAACGCGCGGCTTGTCGAAACCCCGCAGGATGCGGCGGGAAGAGAACGCGGCAAGAGCACGGTTAAATCGTACGGCATCCACGGCGATCCGACAGAAGGCGCCCTGCTCGTCCTGGGCGGCAAGGCCGGGATGTCGCAGCAGTCGCTGGCCGGAATGTACAAAAGGGTGAAGGAGTTTCCGTTCGATTCCGAGCGGAAGCGGATGTCGGTGGTGGTCGAGCACCAGGGCGGCCGCCTCGTATGCGCGAAAGGAGCGCCCGATGTTCTGCTGGAGCTCTGTTCGTATATCATCTGGGACGGCCAGGTGATTCCGCTCACTCCGACGCTGAAAAAACGCGTCCTGGGCGCGAACGAAGAGATGGCCGCGCGCGCGCTGAGGGTGCTGGCGTTCGCATACCGGGACGTGAAAGAAGGAGAATCGATCGGGCGGGAGGATGAAGCCGAACGGGGATTGACGTTCATCGGTCTCGCCGGGATGATCGATCCGCCGCGGGATGAGGTGAAAGAAGCGATCGCCAAATGCAAGCAGGCGGGCATCAAGACGGTGATGATCACCGGAGACCATCAGAAAACGGCGGAGGCGATCGCCAAACAGCTCGGCATCATGTCGCCGAACGGACTTGCGGTAACCGGCCGGCAGCTGGCTGCGATGAGCGATAACGAACTGGACAGGATCGTGGATCAGACTTACGTATACGCGCGAGTGGCGCCCGAGCACAAACTGCGCATCGTGAAGGCGCTGCAGCGGAAGGGTCATGTCGTCGCGATGACGGGCGACGGCGTCAACGACGCACCGGCGATCAAGGCGGCGGACATCGGCATCTCGATGGGCATTACCGGAACCGATGTGTCGAAGGAAGCGTCCGCGCTCGTGCTCAGCGATGACAATTTCGCGACGATCGTGGCGGCGATAGAAGAGGGACGCAACATTTACGAGAATATCCGCAAATTCATCCGCTATTTGCTCGCGTCGAACGTGGGGGAAATCCTCGTCATGTTCATCGCGATGATGCTCGGCATGCCGCTTCCGTTGGTGCCGATCATGATATTGTGGGTTAATCTCGTCACCGACGGGTTGCCGGCGATGGCGCTCGGCGTCGATCAGCCTGAGGACGATCTGATGAGACAGAAACCTCGTCCGGCCAAGGAAAACATCTTCGCCCGCAGACTCGGTTGGAAAATCATCAGCCGCGGCGTGCTGATCGGTCTGTGCACGCTCGCCGCGTTCTGGCTCACATGGCGCTCGAATCCCGAACAGTTGCCGCTGGCGCAAACGGTCGCCTTCGCCACCCTGGTCATGGCGCAACTGATCCACGTCTTCGATTGCCGCAGTTCGCGCTCGATCTTCCACCGCAATCTGTTCGAAAACAAATACCTGGTGCTGGCCGTCCTGTCTTCCGTTATTTTGCTGCTCGGGGTCATCTATATCGACACGCTGCAGCCCGTGTTCAAGACCGTCGATCTCGGAGTGAGAGACTGGGCGCTCGTGCTCGTCTTCTCCGGCATACCGACTTTTGTGATGGGAATCGGCAGCGTCATGCGCGGCGCACCGAAAAAGACGATCGGCGGAAGCGTGCTCGGCGGCAGTTCGAAGTCCGTCGTCAGATCGTGAACTTCGTGGGGACCTGACTATTCAAGGATCGTGAAAGATAGAGGGTGGAGAGGATATAGAGGAGCGGCATCATTTTGAAGCCCGAGATCGTCGGGCGGATGAATCGGAACAGGGGGTAACCCCCCGGCTTTGTGAATCGGCCGTCATGTAAAAAAGTGAAGATACGCGGCATGAAAGAACGGCGGAAGTCCGGCTTCTTGTGGAAGCACGGTTTCCGCCGTGTTCTTTTTCGAATCTTCACATGCGAAAAATATGATTTACAACGTAACAATGTTTTGTTATGATCATATCAACGTAACAATGTTTTGTTACATTACGATGGTGGAGACGATGTCAAATGAACGTACACGAACAGGAGCTCATTTCGAAGAAGGAATTGCTTCAACTGACGGGCATTTCATTCGGCCAGCTGTATCGATGGAAAAGACAGAACCTCATTCCGGAGAGCTGGTTTATCAAGAAATCCAGCTTCACGGGTCAGGAGACGTTTTTTCCGAAGCAGCTTATTTTGAACCGGATTCAGATGATCCTTGAGTACAAACAGCGGTATACGCTCGATGAGCTGACGGCGATGCTGTCTCCGCAGATGATGAGCAAGGCGTTGCTTCTGGAGGAAGTGGCCGAACTGCTCGACATGAAGCATTCGCGCGTGTATGCGATGATCCGGACCGACGATCGATTCGCTAACCTGACCTACATGGAGGCGACCTTGCTCCTGATTCTGGCCCGCATGGAGCGGGAGACCGCGATTGGCGAGGGGGAGATTCGTCGCTGCATCGAGAGCATCGGCGGATGGACAAAGCGGATGGAGCATACGCATTACAAACTGTATGCGTTGCAATGCGGAGGGCACCTGCTGTTCGCCGTCGTCGACGGCGGCGCGGGATTGCATCCGGATGCGGATACGAAGGTCGTCGCCGCTCACGACATCGAAGCCGCGGCAGACGAGGTGAAGAAAACGCTCAGCCGATTCATGGATTGAAACTTGAAGCATCGCGGCAGTTTCCGAATGTCATTTTCATCGCACATTTCGAAAGGTGGTTATGCGTATGAGTCAACAAAATCAGGTGGTTATTCAGGGCAATGGCGTCGTTACCGCCGGCCAATACGATAAAGTTGTGATCATGGGGATGGGAGAAGTCGTCGGCGTGGTGACGACGAAAGATGCGTCGTTTATGGGAAATGTGAGCGTGAAGGAACAACTGAAGTTCGGCAAAATGAAATCGGACGGCATATGCGATTGCGACAACTTGCTCGAAGGCGACGAACTGCGCCTCAAAGGGATTATGACCATGCGCGGCGAGGTGCGCGTGCGCCGTATCCATGCCGTCGGCAAAGTGCGCGCCGAGAAAGGAATTCGCGGGGATACGATGGAGGCGGAGGGATTTCTGCGCATCTCCGGCGGAATCGAATGCGAGCGCGTGGAACTGAAGGGAAAAATCCAGGTGAGCGGGTTGCTGAACGCGAACCAGGTGACGATCGCGTTCGATGAAAACAGCGAAATCGAGGAAATCGGCGGCGAGCATATCAACATCCGGCACGAGGCGAAGAGAAGAAGATGGTTCATTCTGAGAATGCCGCGCGATGTGACGCTGAAGGCGGACAGCATCGAGGGAAACCGCATTTCGATCGAATATACGCATGCGAACGTTGTGCGCGGCGAGCATGTCGTCATCGGACCGAAATGCCGCATCGACCGGGTGGAATATGTGAACAGTTTGAAGGTCAGCCCGGATGCCTTCGTCGGCCAACAGGAGAAAATTCAGATGTGAGGATGGCGGCATCATTCCGCATGGTCAATCCGTTCTGGAAGTTTCGTCCCCTATGCTTTATGATAGGTGTACAGTCTGATGAGATGAGGATGACGACCGATGAAATTTACGAAAATGCACGGATTGGGCAATGATTTTATCGTCATTGCCGGGGAACGGAAACTTCCGGACAATGCGTCCGAACTGGCGGTCAAACTGTGCGACCGGCACTTCGGGGTCGGAGCCGACGGCATCGTCTACATTCTGCCGTCCGAACGCGCCGATTTCATGATGCGCATCATCAATGCGGACGGCACGGAGGCGGAACAGTGCGGCAACGCCGTGCGCTGCACGGCCAAATATGTCTATGACCACGGGCTTGCGAATTCGACGTCGATCACGATCGAGACGATCGGGGCGGGCGTGCAGCCGTTGACGCTGACGGTGGAGGACGGCAAGGTGACGCGAGTGCGGGTCGATATGGGAGCGCCGGTGTTGGACGGCCCGAGCATCCCGGTGTTGATCGAGGGCGGTCCGATTGCCGGACATCCGGTCTCCGTTCAGGGGCGGGAGTTTCGCTTCACCGCCGTCTCCATGGGCAATCCGCACTGCGTGATCCGGGTTGACGATGCGGAGGCCTTCGACGTCGGCACATGGGGCCCGCTGCTCGAGCATCATCCGCTCTTTCCGAGGCGGACGAATGTCGAATTTATCACCGTTCAAGATCCGAGGCATATTATCATGCGCGTCTGGGAACGCGGAGTCGGACCGACGCTCGCCTGCGGGACGGGCGCATGCGCCACGCTCGTCGCCTGCGTGCTGAACGGATACAGCGAGCGGGCCGCGACGGTATCGCTTGCCGGCGGCGACCTGTTCATCGAGTGGGACGAGGAAAGCGGGCACGTCTACATGACGGGGCCAGCGGTGGAAGTGTTTTCGGGAACGCTGGCGGATATATAACGGCCGCCCGCCGCACGTCGGAATTTGCTTTTGCGGCCCTCGGTTCGCCGCGTCCGTACTTCTCTCGGCATTTATTCGGATAAGATGTCCCGGCGGATTCAGCCGCTGGGCGGGACGCCGCTGTAACCAGACGGAGCACGGATTTTTTCGCTCGAAGTAAGATTGACTGCCAAATCCAACGCGGTAAACCGCAAAAAAAGCGCAAGACGATACGGTTTGCCCTGCCTTGCGGCGAAGCCCTGCGAAGCGAATCGGCGTCCTGGGCTTTTTTTATTTTGCGGAGAATCCAAGGGCGCGATTTAGGAAGCGCGTTTTTAGAAATGAGATATACACCGATGTGTTTTTTTAAAGGATGCAACCTTTTTGCGAAGTGCGGGGTATTTCTGATGAAAGGGGGCATGATCGGTGCGCGATGAACCTTTAATCGAGGAACCGGGGTTGCTGCGGTCAGCGAAGAAACCCAGGCATGCGGCCGAATCAACGTATATGAAAGAAACGGCGAGTGCCGCTGAATCAGCGTTTGCGAGAGAATCGTGGAGTGCGGTTGAATCGTCGGGCGCGAAAGCATCGGGAAGTGCCGCCGAAACGGCGAATGCGAGAGAATCAAGGGGCGCTGCTCAATTGACGGATGAGAAGGAATCGGGATGTACGGCTGAATCGGCGTCCCCAAGAGAACCGGACTCCAGGGCCGAATCCATGATGGCGGATGACGGCATCGACGACATTTTGCGCCAATATTCGGATATGGTCTACAAGCTGGCGCTCTCGCAAACCCGCAATAAAGCCGATGCGGACGATGTGTTTCAGGAAGTATTCGTCAGTTATATGAAAAATACGAAGCCGTTTGCAGGCGAACAGCACCGCAAAGCGTGGCTGATCAGGGTGACCATCAATAAAAGCCGCAAGCTGCTGGCTTCCGGCTGGTTCCGGCGCACGGTGCCGCTGAAGGAAACGCTGCATGCATCCGCGCGTTCGGAGCCGGACGAAACACGCGACGTGTATGAAGCGGTCATGCGGTTGCCGAGAAAATACCGGACGGCCATTCATCTTTTTTATTACGAGAATATGAAGATCGCCGAAATGAGCGAGGCGCTGTCCATTCCGGAGTCAACCGTGAAGTCGCTTCTGCGCAGGGCGAGACGGATGCTCAGGAACAAGCTGGAAGGAGAGGATGAACATGAATTTACATTTATATAAAAAAGCGATGGATGAGATTTCGGTGGATGCCGAACTCATGAAGGACACCGCGAACAAAATGCGTCTGATCCGGCAGAGGCAAAGGCGTGCGCCGACTGTGTTGCGAATCGCGGCGGTATGTTGCCTCGCGCCGGTGATATTGGCCGGAGCGTTGCATCTTACGACCGTCGAACCGGATGAACCGTCTTTGGAAGCCATGCCGGATACGCGGCGTGATTCGGACGGCATGCCGCCGATTCTCGATGCCGGAAGCGGCATTCGTCAGGAGACGACGCCGGAAACGCATGAGGTCCCGCCGCAAATCGAACGGTATTACACGCCCGTTTCATCGATCGGGGTTCATCCCGACGACTTTGACGGTCTTGCCGGCAAATTGAAGCTTCCCCGCTTTCCAACATCCTATGAGGAACTCAAGCAGCAGAGCGGCTTCATCATCCTGGGCACCGTGCGCGAAGCCGGGGTTTACGTCGCGAACGATCAACCGTTGAATCCGAAGTACAGCATCAACATGGCCCGCTATATTTACACGGTGCAAATCGACCGCATCCTCAGCGGCGATATGCCGGAGCAGGAAGGGCATGTCGCGGCCGTCGGCGAGACGGTCACGGCCCATGCGCTGCCGAAACAACCGGAACGCGAAGGGAACGTTGCGGCGGGCGATGAGTCGGCCTCGGTTCATGGCCTGACGGACGAACCGGAGGACGGGGAGATCGAATGGCGATTCGAACCGTATACGTTCCGGCCCGAAACGGTGAGATCGATAGAGGCGGGCAGGCAATATGTGTTTTTCCTGTCCGGGAAAGATCACACCGGCGTCTACAAGTTGTCATGGGACGGATTCGGAGTATTTCCCGTCGATTATCTGACGGAAGAGGCTTCGCGGCATTCGTTGCAAGATCTGCAAGATCAATACCGGCAAGCGGAAGAGGGGCTGAGGGATCTATCGTCGGACGGATTGCTTTACAGGCTGTGCGGATTGTTTGTTATGGAAGAATGGATGTGAAATGTGAAAACGCGGCAATTTTGCCGCGTTTCGGTTTTTCGGGACGGGTATCGGCGCCGGAATTGCACCGGCCCGGGATGCCGGTCTTCCGCAGCGGGATCGATCCTGCCGGGAAACGTTCCGGTGCGTTTGGATCGTCCTCTGACACCGCGGATATTTGATAAAATAGAAAAACCGTTTATCGGGTTCGGCCGTCTAATGAATGTCTTGATGATCATCAAGGTGAAAGGTTATCGGGGATGCTGATTCAGGAAAGGTTGGTGGAGGTCATTGGGTGGTCAGGAGCAGGATTGGACAGAAATCAGGGAGACCGTCGGGCAGGACCCGGCAAGCCGCCGGATGGAAGCGCTCGTCGTGGAAGCGAAACGCGGCGAGGATCATGCTTTCTATGAATTGATCGATCTGCATAAAGAGAGATTGTATCGAATCGCATGGACATATTTGCGGAGCGAACAGGATGCGCTCGAGGCGGTGCAGGAGACCGTGTGCCGCGCCTACATGAAGCTGGCGAAGCTGAAACGGCCGCAATATTTTTCCACGTGGCTCGTGCGCATCATGCTCAATTATTGCATCGATGAATTGAAAAGGCGGGGCAGGCATTCCCCGCTTCTGCTCGACCGTCTGCCGGGTGAACCGGAAGAAGGGACGGCGGCTCCCGGCGTTCATGCGGGCGTCGGCCTGGAAGACCGGCTCGTGCTGCGGCACGCGATCGACGCGTTGGATGAACCGGAGAAGCTGGTGATTTGGCTCAAATATTATGAAGATATGACGATCACGGATATATCCCGCGTCCTTTCGCGTCCGCCCGGCACGATCAAAACGCGGCTGCATCGGGCGCTGGGCAAGCTGCGGGAAAATCTGATGGGGAAAGGGCGTGAAGCGCATGGTTGAACAGCGGCATGAGAACATGGCGTTTCCGAATCGGGAGCAAGAAGTCCGGCTGAGCGAAGCGGGGGAACGATACCGCCGGATGCCCGTGCCGGAGACGATCGATCTTTACATCGAACGCGGGATTCGCCAGGGGAAGATCGGTTTGCGGAGACGCGCCCGGCGAATATTCGGCGCATGGACCGCAGCGGTGATGATCATCGTCTTTTTGTGCGGGATTCGCATCTCACCGACATTCGCATTGGCGGTCAGTCACATTCCGGGCATGGACTATATCGTGAAGTTGGTGCGGTTCGACAAAGGGCTGGAACTTGCCGCGGAACACGACTATTTTCAGCCGGTAGGCGCGTACGACGAGCATGACGGCGTAAGGCTGACGGTGGACGGCGTGCTCGCCGACGAACATCGCATCGTCATCGCGTACCGATTGCACAGCGCGGATACCACTGTGAGAGTGACGGGGATCAAACTGATCGACCCTGCAACCGAAAACGCGATCGTCGGTTCGTACACATTCGACGGAGAAGATCTTCAGGGCTTGATCGATATGATTTTGCAGGAAGGGGAGCGGCTGGCGGATCAAGTGCGGCTGGAAATGGGATTGTCGGTTTATCCGAACCGGGCGGACGGAGGTCGGACGAACGCGGGCGGCGGAACGTCCGTGTTGCCCGAACGATGGAAGAACGAATATCCGAAGCCGGATGGCGTATGGAGCGTAACGATCGATCTTGATCGCGAACTGTTCATGGGCATGAATCAAACGTTCGACGTGGGAGAGACCGTGCAGGTGCAAGGGCAGCGGTTCGTCGTACGGCGGGCGGTTATTCATCCGCTGGGGGCGACCGTGGAGATCGGGATCGATCCGGATAACAGCATGAACATTTTCAGTTTCGACCGACTGAAACTGGTGAACGAGAAAGGGGAGGAATACCGGAATTACGGCGCGGCGCTGGGAGAGTCGCAGCAGTCCGTCTATTTCGAAAGCCCGTATTTCAGCATGCCTGAGCGCCTGTATCTCGAAGGAAGCCGTTTGAAGGCGCTGGACAAGGATCAGCTGGAGGTGGAGATCGACCTGGAAAGCGGGGAGATCGTGCGCGCTCCTGACGACAGGATCGTGCTGGACGGGATTATCGAGCGGGATGATCGGATTGTGCTGGAATTCAGGATCGGGCTGCCTTCCGACGAACAGCAGACCTTGTATCATGTTTTTGCAAGCGAATTCCGGGATTCGGCAGGGAACGCATATGAAAGCAGCGATGGTTCGTTTGCGAGGAAACGGAGCGACGAAACGTTTATGAGAAACACCATCGAGATCCCCAAGATGAACTACGAAGGGAATCTTCTGTTTCAAATCCGCCGGTATCCGAGCTATATCGAGGAGCCGTTCCGCATCCGGATCAAATGAGCCAAAACTTGTGATGACAGGGAATCGGATCACGGAAAACGGAATCGAGATGACGAATGGATAACGCAAAAGCAAACGGAATCGGATCATAAAATCGGATAACGAAACCGGTTGATGAATAAATTCCGATCGCCGCACTCTTATTTTTCGTCGGGGTTTGTGATACCATGTTTATGATTGACCCGTTCCGGGCGGCCGGTCGCGGAACGTCCTGACAACGGCCGGAACGATCACAAATTCGGAACGATTGCCATTCGCCGTCGGATTCTCCAAGAACGGCGATACGATATGATAATCTTGATAGAGTGGTGTGAGGAATGAACGCGAGACCTGATTTGCTTACCGCGCTGCGGCAACGAGTCCTCGTCGGGGACGGCGCGATGGGCACTTATCTGTATCAGCAAGGACTGCCGGTCGGCATTTCGTATGAAGAGATGAATTTGACGAAACCGGAACTGATCGCGGACGTGCACCGCCGGTATTACGAAGCCGGAGCGCGTCTGATCGAGACGAACACGTTTTCCGCGAACCGGGAGAAGCTGTCGAAGTACGGGCTGTCCGGCGAGGTGGAAAACATCAATCGGGCGGCCGTGCGGATTGCCCGTTCGGCCGTCGGGGAAGACGCTTATGTTGTCGGCGCCGTCGGGTCGATCCGCGGCGGCAGGCGGAACGATATATCGGAGGAGCAGTTGGAGCGCGATTTCGAGCAGCAGATTCGCGTGCTGACGGAGGAGGGCGTCGACGCGATTTTGCTGGAGACGTTCTATGAGCTCGAGGAACTGCTGCTTGCGGTACGCGTTGTGCGCAGGCTCGGTTCCGTTCCGTTGATCGCGCAGTTCGCGGTCGAGGACGTCGGGCGGACGCTGGACGGTTATCCGATCCAGGAAGCGTTCGAGCGGGTGATCGAGGCCGGGGCGGATGTCGTCGGCTTCAACTGCCGCGTCGGCCCGTACGGCATCATGCGCGCGATGGACAAGCTCGAAGGCGAACTTCCCGTGCCGATGTCGGTGTTTCCGAATGCGGGGATTCCCGACCTCGTCGACGGGCGAGTGGAATTCATGGCGACGCCGGAGTATTTCGCGGAATGCGCGCTTCAGTTCGCGGAACGCGGCATGCGCATCATCGGCGGCTGCTGCGGGACGACGCCCGATCACGTGGCGGCGATGGCCAGGGCGCTGAGCGGATACCGGATCGGCGTTTCGGCTGCAGGCGGGGCGGCGGGAGCGGCGACCGGGGGCGTCGACGCCGCGGAAACAGCGGGGACGCAGGGAACGGCGGATGCAAACGAGCCGGGCGCCTCGCGTGTGACGGAAGCGGCGAATGCGCCGGGAGCGGCTGAAGCGGGACGGCGGGAAACCGGGCGAGCGGAAGTGCGGGAGAGGACGGCGCCTTCGCCTGCGGCGCAAACGCTTGAAGAGCAATCCGCGCAACCGCCTTCGGAGCCGCGCCAGCCGTCGATCGTCGACATCGTGAAGCAGCGGCATGCGGTCATCGTCGAGCTTGATCCGCCCCGCGACCTGTCGATCGAGAAGTTCATGCTCGGCGCCGAAGCGCTGAAAAACGCGGGCGCGGATATGATTACGCTCGCCGACAACTCGATGGCGGTGACGCGCATGAGCAATATGGCGCTCGGATATCTCATGCAGCAGCGCGTCGGCATCCGGCCGCTCGTCCACATCGCTTGCCGGGACCGCAATTTGATCGGCACTCAGTCGCATATGATGGGGCTGGACGCCCTGGGCATCGATCACGTGCTGGCGGTGACGGGCGATCCGGCGCGGATCGGCGATCTGCCGGGCTCGAGTTCCGTCTATGATCTGACCTCGTTCGAGATCATCCGCATGATCAAGCAATTGAACGAAGGCATCGCCTTCTCCGGCAAGCCGCTGAAGCAAAAGGCGAAGTTCGTCGTCGGCGCCGCGTTCAATCCGAACGTGAAGCATCTGGACAAGGCGGTCAAACGGTTGGAGCGAAAAGTCGAGGCGGGCGCCGATTTCGTCATGACACAGCCGGTGTTCGACGCCGGTCTGATCCGCGAAATCGCGCGGATGACGAAGCATATCCCGATTCCGATCTTCATCGGCATCATGCCGCTTGCTTCGGGACGCAATGCCGAGTATTTGCACAATGAGGTGCCTGGGATTCAGCTGTCGGATGAAGTACGTGCCCGGATGGCGGGCCTGGAAGGCGAAGAAGGGCGGAAGGTCGGCGTCGAGATCGCGCGCGAACTGCTCGACGAGGCGATGAAATGGTTCAACGGCATCTATCTGATTACGCCTTTCTTATCCTATGGAATGACGGTGCCGCTCGTCGAACACGTCTGGAAGCGCGCTCCGCAGAAAACGGTATGAAAAACAGGAAGAACGGTTGAGGATGAAGCGCCGGTCAGGCGGCCGGGCATTGGCGGCGGACGGCTGCCGGAATGCCGGTTGCGCGCGGATGATGTTCACCGGATTCCCGACGGCCGGGACAAACGCGCCGCACTTTGCCGTTGTCCGGCGCGTCTCTTTCACGGTGCGCAGAAACGCGCACCGTGATTTTTACTTGTACCGTTCTGCGATATGGATTAAAATAGGGTAACGGGTGTGATACCATGATTCGTAGTATGACCGGATTCGGGCAAGCCAGAAGACAGCTTGCGGGCTATATGCTTCAGATCGACATCAAATCCGTCAACCATCGGTATTGCGAGATCGTCGTCCGCATGCCGCGCGAGTGGCTGACGTTCGAGGACATGTTGCGCAAACAGGCGCAGCAGACGATCAGGCGCGGCCGCGTCGACATATTCGTCAATGTCGAGCGGGATTTGACCGACGGTTCGCCCGTCGCGGTGAACTGGCCGGTATTGGACGGATACTTCGCGGCGCTCGAGCAAATACGGAACCGTCTGAACCTGCCTGAGGAAGATCGCGTGAAGCCGCTCGATCTTCTGATGTTGCCGGATGTGATTGCGAAAGCGGACTTGTCGCTTGCCGATCCCGAACCGTTTCGGGAAGAACTGCGGTCCTGCATGGACGATGCGCTGCGGCAACTCGCCGACATGAGGACGCTGGAAGGCGCGCACTTAAGGGAGGACCTGCAGTCCCGCATACATAACATTGCCCGGCTGACGGAATCTCTCGAGCAGGAGGCGCCGAGAGCGGTCGAGCATATGAGGAATCGGCTTGCGCAGCGCCTGCAGGAGCTGCTTGGCGAATGGTCCGATCTGCATGAAGAGCGGCTCGTGACGGAAGCGGCATTGTTGGCTGAACGTTCGGATATCGATGAGGAGATCACGCGTCTCAAAAGTCATTGCAAACAGTTTCGGGCTTTGCTCGATAGCGACGAGCCGGTCGGCAGAAAGCTCGATTTTTTGACTCAGGAGATGATTCGCGAAGCGAACACGGTCGGCTCCAAAGGCAACTTCACGCCGATTACGAATCTCGTTGTGGAACTGAAGAGCGAGCTGGAGAAGATTCGCGAACAAGTGCAGAATATCGAATGATGCGACGACTTTTTGGTGATCGACCTCTTTTATCGGGTATGTGCTGATAGGCTGAGGGCAATAGTAGTACCATGATATAAACGGCGATCCATACTGGAGCTAGCACATAGAGTTCGGAGGGGAATTGGATGTCAATCAAGCTAATCAATATCGGGTTCGGTAACATTGTGTCGGCTAATCGCATCATCTCGATCGTAAGTCCTGAGTCGGCTCCGATCAAGCGGATCATACAGGAAGCTCGTGACCGCCACATGCTGATCGACGCGACGTATGGCCGCAGGACGAGAGCGGTGATCATCACGGACAGCGATCATGTGATTTTGTCTGCCGTTCAGCCGGAGACGGTGGCACACCGTCTGTCGACGAAAGATGATGAATCCGAGGAATAGGTGCGAGAGGACAGAAACGTGATGAACAAAGGGCTTTTAATCGTATTATCCGGACCATCCGGTGTCGGCAAGGGAACGGTATGTCAGCTTCTGCGGCAACGTGCCGAAAACCTTGTCTATTCCGTTTCGGCTACGACGAGAGCGCCTCGTCCGGGCGAGGTCGACGGCGTGAACTATTTTTTCAAGACGAGACAGGAATTCGAGAACATGATCAGCCGCGACGAGCTGCTGGAATGGGCGGAGTATGTCGGAAACTATTACGGCACTCCGGCTCATTTCGTGTACAAGATGCTCGATGAGGGCAAGGATGTGATTCTGGAGATCGACGTGCAGGGCGCTATGAAAGTGAAGCAGAAGTATCCCGACGCGGTTTTTATTTTCTTGGCGCCTCCGTCTTTGGCGGAATTGGAGAAACGCATCACCGGACGGGGAACGGACGACGAATCGACGATTCGCCGTCGGATGTCTGAGGCGCTCAATGAGATTCGCCTGATGGAACATTATGACTATATCGTCGTAAACGATCAGATCGATTGCGCCTGCAGGCGCATTATGAGCATCATCGAAGCCGAGCATTGCAAGCGGGAGCGCATCATCCCGCAGTTAACTACCAGTCTGAATGGGGTGAAGTGAGATGTTGTATCCATCCATCGATGAAATTATGAAAAAAGTGGACAGCAAATACTCGCTGGTTGTAGGTGCCTCGAAACGTGCGAGAGCGCTGCGCGAAGGCGCCAAGACGCACATCGAGAAACCTCGCAGCCACAAGCAAGTCGGCATCGCGCTCGAAGAAATCTATCTCGGTCATGTGGAGATCGAGAACGGCCAAAATTAATTTGTCCGGACTGTCGCGTAGGAAACAGGCTTCCCTGCATAGTCAAGAAGAAAGCGTCTGCCAACAACCCGTGCGGTTGTTGTTTTTTTCTAGAATGAAAAGGGCGAGGGGATCTCCGATGTTAACCGGTAAAACGATCGTGCTAGGGGTTTGCGGCGGAATCGCGGCGTATAAGTCGGCGGCGTTGACCAGCATGCTGGTCAAAAGCGGCGCCGACGTTCATGTGATCATGACGCAATCCGCCGCCAAATTCGTAACGCCGCTGACTTTCCAGACATTGTCCCGCAACCGCGTATATACGGATACATTCGACGAAGCGGACCCGTCGGTCGTTTCGCACATCCATCTGGCGGACCGCGCGGATCTGTTCGTCATCGCGCCGGCCACGGCGAACATGATCGCGAAGATGGCCTGGGGGCTGGCCGACGATATGCTCAGCACGACCTTGCTGGCGACGACCGCGCCGATCCTGGTCGCGCCCGCCATGAACGTGCATATGTACGAGCATCCGGCTGTTCAGGATAACATGAGAAAACTGGCGGAACGCGGCGTGATGTTCGTCGAACCCGGCGTGGGGCCTTTGGCATGCGGATATGTCGGACGAGGAAGACTGGCCGAACCGGAGCAGATCATGGAGGAGATCCGCCGTCTTCTGTTTCCGGATCAACCGCTCGCCGGACGGCGCGTTTTGGTGACGGCCGGCGGAACGATCGAACGGATCGATCCGGTCCGCTATATTACGAACGATTCGTCCGGCAAGATGGGATACGCGGTGGCGCAGGCGGCGCGGGAGATGGGCGCGGAGGTGACGCTCGTTTCGGCCAACGTATCTTTGCCCGCGCCGAAGGGCGTCGAACTCGTAAAGGTCGTATCCGCCGAGGATATGTATGAAGCGGTCATCGGCCGGATGGAGCGGATGGATTTGATCGTGAAGGCCGCGGCGGTCGCGGACTATCGTCCGGCCGTACAGGAGAAGCAAAAGATCAAAAAGAGGGACGAGACGCTTACGCTGAGGCTGGAAAAAACGAAAGACATCCTCGCGGAGATCGGACGCCGCAAGACGCATCAGTTCGTGATCGGGTTCGCGGCGGAAACGGATCATATTGCTGAGTACGCGATGAAAAAGGTCAGAGACAAAAATTGCGATCTCGTCGCCGCCAATGACGTATCCAGGAAAGGCGCGGGATTCGGTTCGGACGAAAATGAACTGCTGCTGTTCGACGCCGGCGGACTTGCCGAGACCATACCGCTCATGTCGAAGCTGGAGGCGGCAAGGCGGCTGCTTCGGTTCGCCGCCGCGCGTATGCGGCCGGCCGGAGGGAGCACCGGTTCATGATTGCAAGCGTCATCGTCGATGTGGCGGCGAAGGAAACCGACCGGCCTTTTGATTATTTCGTGCCGGAGCGGTTGCGCGATTGGATCGAGATCGGCAGCCGGGTGGCGGTTCCTTTCGGCCCGCGGCTTATTCAAGGATTTGTCGTCGGTTTTCCGGCAACGACGGATGTGGATCTTTCGAAGCTCCGTTCGATCGACCATGTGCTTGATTTGGAGCCCCCGCTTACGGAAGAGCTCGTCCGGCTCGGCAGATGGATGAGCGAACGCTATTTGTGCCGGGAGATCACCGCGCTTGCGGCGATGGTGCCGGCGGCGCTGAAGGCGAGGTACGACCGGGTGCTTGCGCTCGGGGACGCGTTGCTCGACGAGGAGACGAAAGCGGAATTCGGGGAGCGGGCGGCCCTTATCGTCAACCTGATTGCGGAGAAAGGCACGGTCGAGCGGGATGATCTGCTCGAGGAGGTTCCGCAGGCGGAACGGGTGTTGAAGCAACTCATCCGGCGCGGCATCGTCGCCGAACGGCAGCTGGTCAAAGACCGGTTGCAGACGAAGAACGTTCTTATGGTGTATCCGCCGGAAGACCCGCGCGCGCTGGAAGAAGCTCTCGAACGTCTTCCTGCCCGCGCGGCGAAGCAGCGGGAAGTGATCCGCTTTTTCCTGGATCATCCGGAACCGTTCGCCATGTCGGAACTGGCGGGACTGCTGTCGACAACGTCATCGACGATCCGTTCGCTGGCCGATAAAGGATGGCTCGCGATCCGTCAGCAAGAGGTGATGCGCGATCCTTACAAGCATCGCGCCTTTGCGCGAACAACCGCGCTGCCTTTGACGGAGGCCCAGGCAAAGGTGTTTCAGGAGATCAGACGCGCGATCGATGCGGGCCGGCCGCGCGCCTTTTTGCTGCATGGCGTCACCGGCAGCGGCAAAACCGAAATCTATCTGCAGGCGATCGAACGCTGCCTGCAGCTGGGCAAGGAAGCGATCGTTCTCGTTCCCGAGATATCCTTGACGCCGCAGATGGTCGAGCGGTTCAAGAGCCGATTCGGCGATCTGGTCGCGGTCATGCACAGCCGCCTGTCGTCGGGTGAGCGCTACGACGAATGGCGGAGAATCCAGCGGCTGCAGGCGAAGGTCGTCGTCGGCGCGAGATCCGCCGTGTTTGCGCCGTTTAAACGCATCGGCATCATCATCATCGACGAGGAGCATGAGACGAGTTACAAGCAGGAGGACAGCCCCAAGTATCACGCCCGCGACGTCGCGATGTGGCGCGCCGCGCAGCATGGGGCAACGCTCGTGCTCGGTTCCGCCACGCCCTCGCTGGAGACGTATATGGCGGCGGTCGAACAGCCGGACGGCCAACTGCTTCGGATCACCCGTCTCACCCTGCCCGAACGGGTCGCCGGGCGTCCGCTGCCCGCCGTGAACATCGTGGACATGCGGAAGGAACTGATGGACGGCAACCGCTCGATGTTCAGCCGTCCGCTGCATGAGGCGATTCAGGACCGGCTTCGGCGCGGGGAGCAGATGATTCTTTTGCTGAACAGGCGAGGTTATTCGACCTTCGTCATGTGCCGCGCGTGCGGCGCGGTGTGCGAGTGTCCGCATTGCGACATATCGCTGACGTATCACCGCCAATCGCGGACGATGCGCTGCCATTATTGCGGTTACGCCGAGCGTGAGGCGACGGTGTGTCCCGTTTGCTCCAGTCCGCATATCCGCTACTTCGGCACGGGAACGCAGCGCGTGGAGGAGGAGCTCGTCCGCCTGTATCCGGGCATTCGCGTCATCCGCATGGATGTGGATACGACGGTGGAAAAAGGAGCGCACGAGAAGTGGCTTAAGCAGTTTCAGGAAAGGCGCGCCGATGTGCTGCTCGGGACGCAGATGGTGGCAAAGGGGCTGGACTTTCCGAATGTCACGCTGGTCGGAGTGATCGCCGCCGATTCGGTGCTGCGCGTGCCGGATTTCCGTTCGGCGGAGCGGACGTTTCAGCTTTTGACGCAGGTCGCGGGGCGCGCGGGCAGGCACGATCTGCCCGGAGAAGTGATCGTTCAGACGTACGTGCCGGAACATTACAGCATCGTCAGCGCCGGAAAGCACGACTACCATGCATTCGTCGAACACGAGCTGAAAGAGCGCAAACTCATGGGCTATCCGCCTTACAGCAGGCTCATCCTCATCACGCTGAGTCACGAGAAGCTGGCAAATGTGATGCGCGCAAGCGAGCAGGTGGCGCAATCGATCAGGACGCGGTGGGATGAGACGCTCAGGCGAACCGCGAATGCGCAGGGCGAGTTGACGGTGCTCGGTCCCGTACCTTCGCCGATCCCTCGTTTGAAAGACCGGTACCGGTTCCAATGCATCGTGAAATACCGCGGAGTCCCGTTTGCTCCGAAGCTTGTGAAGCTGGCGGCGGACGAGGTGGAACGGGGTTCGGACAAAGACTTGCAGCTGACGGTCGACGTCGATCCTTATGTATTGATGTGATGCGCTTGAAACTTCGGCATCGCGGCGCCGCCGGTTGGAGCATGATGAACAATAGATTCGTATAATAATATATGATGGGTGACCAACAGGAAGGGGTTATGAACATATGGCAATACGCATGATCGTACAAGATCCGGACCCGATACTGAGGGAAAAATCGAAGCCGGTGACCAAGTTTAACGCCAATCTGCACAAATTGCTCGACGATATGGCGGAGACGATGTATGACGCCAACGGAGTCGGGCTTGCGGCTCCGCAGGTCGGCGTGCTGAAGCGCGTCATCGTTATCGATACGGGCGACGAGCATGGTCTGATCGAGATGGTGAATCCGGAGATCATCGAGCGCGAAGGCGAACAGTTCGGGCCGGAAGGCTGCCTCAGCATCCGGGGGATCAACGGCGATGTGCGGCGCGCGATGAGAGTGAAGGTGCGCGGTCAGGATCGCTACGGCAACTTTTTTGAGATCGAGGGAGAAGAATTGCTGGCGCGCGCTTTTCAGCATGAAGTCGATCATCTGAACGGCATTTTGTTCACGGATATCGCGGAGCGCATCTATGAAGTTCGTCCTGAAGACCAGGAGGATGCGTAAAAGATTGCAAGGCATGCGCGTTTCGTCACGCGTGCTGCGGAAATCGAACGGATGGAGTGGATTCATTTGAATATCGTGTTTATGGGAACCCCGGAATTTGCGGTTCCTTCTTTGCTTCAAATGTTGAAAAACGGTTATAACGTCGCGGGAGTGGTGACGCAGCCCGATCGGCCGAAAGGACGCAAGCGGGAATTGGCCCCTCCTCCCGTGAAGATCGCCGCGCTGGAAGCGGGATTGCCGGTCATGCAGCCGGAGCGGCTCCGTCATCCGGACGCGGTTGCGGAATTGGCGAAGTGGCGGCCTGATCTGATCGTAACGGCCGCTTACGGGCAAATTTTGCCGAAAACGGTGCTGGACATGCCGCCTCTCGGCTGCATCAATGTGCACGCCTCGCTTCTGCCGAAGTATCGCGGCGGCGCGCCGATCCACCACGCGATCATGAACGGTGAACGGGTGACGGGCGTGACGATCATGTATATGGCGGAAGGGTTGGATACCGGCGACATCATTTCCAAGGTGGAAGTGCCGATCGGCGATGACGATAACGTCGGCACGATGTTCGAAAAGCTGGCGCACGCCGGGGCCGAACTGTTGATCGAAACGCTGCCGAAGATCATGAGCGGGCAGGCGGAACGCGTTCCGCAGGATGAGTCGCAGGCGACCTACGCGCCGAACATCACGCGCGAGCAGGAGAGAATCGACTGGAACCGGACGGCGGTACAGCTGTTCAATCAGGTGCGCGGCATGAATCCTTGGCCTGTGGCGCACACGATCTGGAACGGCGAAGTGTTGAAAATATGGGAGTGCCGCGCGGCAAGCGAAGAGAAGGCGGCAGGCCGGCCGGGCGAGGTGCTGTCGGTCAAGCCGACCGGCATCGATGTCGCATGCGGCAGCGGCGTGCTCACGATCACCAGGCTTCAGCCCGCGGGCAAGAAGGCGATGGATGCGGCGGATTTTGTGCGCGGCGGCAAGCTGCAAGAGGGCACGGTGTTCGGTTCATGAAGGGCGACGCGCGAAGCACGGCGCTGGACGTGCTGCTGAAGGTGGAGCGTGCGCAGGCGTTCAGCAATCTGGAACTGAATCAGGCGCTCATGCGCAGCGGACTGGACAAGCAGGCCGCCGCCTTCGCGACCGAACTCGTGTACGGCACGCTGCAGCGGCAAAATACGATCGATTATTTTCTTGGCAGATTCGTGGCCAAAGGTATGGCGAAACTGGACGCCTGGGTGCGCAATCTGTTGCGGCTCAGTTTTTATCAGATCTATTATCTGGACCGGATACCTCCCCACGCGGCAGTGAACGAAGCGGTGAACATCGCCAAGCGGCGAGGACACCAAGGCATCGCCGGCATGGTGAACGGCGTGCTGCGCAACGTCTTGCGGCAACTCGATTCGTTGCGGGTGCCGGATACGCTTCCGCCCGCAGTCCGCATCTCTCTGGAGCATTCACATCCCGAGTGGCTCGTCGCCAGGTGGCTGGAGCTGTACGGGGCGGAAGAGACGGAAGCGATGTGCGAAGAGAATAATCGACCGCCGCATGTGACCGTTCGCGTCAACCGGATGTTGACGGATCGGGATGCGATGCTGTCCGAACTGCGCGATCATCAGATCGAGGCGGTTCCTTCCCGGCTGAGTGAGGACGGGATTGTGATCGTCAGCAGGAGCGGCAATATGGCGCAATCAAGCTGGTATGAGAAGGGACTTCTGTCGATACAGGACGAGAGTTCTATGGTCGTGGCCCGGGTGCTCGATGCGGCGCCCGGCATGCGCGTGCTCGATTGCTGCGCCGCTCCGGGAGGCAAGACGACGCATATCGCCGAGACGATGGGCGACCGAGGCGAAGTGTGGGCGAACGACATCCATGAGCACAAGCGGGCGCTGATCGAATCGCAGGCGAAACGGCTCGGGCTTGCGAGCGTCAGGACGATCGTGGGCGATGCGGGAAAGCTCGGGGAACGTTTTCCGCAAGGATATTTCGACCGCATCTTGCTTGACGCCCCATGCTCGGGGCTCGGCGTCATCCGCCGCAAGCCGGACATCAAATGGCGCAAGCATCCGGAGGAGTTGAAGAAGCTTCCCGAACTGCAATACCGTCTTCTTGAAGAAGCGTCCGCCCTGCTCAAACCCGGAGGCGTGCTCGTTTACAGCACTTGCACCGTGGAAGCCGCGGAAAATGAACAAGTGGTCTCGAAGTTTCTCGAACATCATCGCGAATTTTCGGCCGACGGGCGGATCGCCGAGCATGTGCCTTCCGCGCTCGTTCCCCGTACGGACGCCGAGCGGGGGTTCATCCGCATCCTGCCGCATCATTACGGTTCCGACGGCTTCTTCATCGCGCGGCTGAAGAAGGCGGAGATTTCCTGACGCGGCCGGCGGACGGCATCGCTGTCAATACAAAGGTACTTTATGCGAACAGTTGTTTTGTGATAGAATGAATTAGATTAGCCTGCATTTGTACGGGGCTGTAATTCTAGAAGAGATAGATTGGATTGTGATGAGATGAAACCATTGGTCTATGACTTGACGATGGAAGGTTGGGAAGCTTGGGCTGAGCGTAACGGTTTGCCGAAGTTTCGGGCAGCGCAGATTTTCGATTGGCTGTATGTGAAGCGGGTTTCCGACTTTGACTCGATGACCAATCTGCCGAAGGAGCTTCGCGCGAAACTTTCCGACGAGTTCCGGTTTGAAGCGCTGCACGAGATCACGCATTTGAAATCGCAGGACGGAACGGTCAAGTTTCTGTTCGGTCTTCACGACAAGCATGCGATCGAAACGGTGCTCATGCGGCATAACTACGGCAACAGCGTCTGCGTCACGACTCAGGTCGGCTGCCGGATCGGCTGCACGTTTTGCGCGTCCACGCTGGGCGGACTGAAGCGCAATCTCACCTCCGGCGAGATCGTGGCGCAGGTCGTCAAATGTCAGCAGATGCTCGACGCGGAAGGCGAGAGAGTCAGCAGCATCGTCGTGATGGGCTCCGGCGAACCGTTCGAGAACTACGAGGCGACGATGGACTTCCTTCGGACGGTCATTCACGAAAAAGGTCTGAACATCGGTCAGCGGCATATCACCGTCTCGACGAGCGGCATCGTGCCGAACATCTACCGTTTCGCGGACGAAGACACGCAGATCAATCTCGCGATTTCGATCCACGCTCCGAACGACGCGATCAGATCGAAGCTCATGCCGGTGAACCGGCGCTATCCGTTTAAAGATGTCATCGAAGCCTGCAAATATTATATCGAGAAAACGGGTCGGCGAATCACCTTCGAATACGCGTTGATCGGCGGCGTGAACGATCAGCCGGAACATGCGGCCGAGCTGGCGGAAGTGCTGCGCGGCATGCTGTGCCACGTGAATCTGATTCCGGTGAACCATGTGCCCGAACGCAAATATGTCCGCACTCCCCGTGAAGGAATTTTCAATTTCAAACGAGTGCTGGAGGCGGCTCGCATCAACACGACGATCAGGCGCGAGCAGGGACATGACATCGCGGCCGCCTGCGGACAGCTGCGGGCGAAGCACATGGAGTCTGTAACGGGGTGAGGTACCGATGAAGACTGTGAACAGGACCGATATCGGACGAGTGCGGCTTGTGAACGAAGACCGCTCGTATGCGGCTTCCGATATCCACGGATTTGCATGCGCCGTCGTCGCGGACGGAATGGGAGGTCATCTGGCCGGCGATGTCGCCAGCCAGATGACGATCCAATACATCGAAGAACAGATCCAAAAGCGGCTTCACATACATATGACTTACGAAGAGCGCGCCGAACTGCTGCGCTCGCTGATTCAGGAGGCGAACCGCAAAATTTACGAACTGGCGTGTTCCTCCGACCAGTATATCGGCATGGGAACGACCGTCGTGGCGGTGATCGCGGATCAGGAGCATGTGGTGATCGCCCATATCGGCGACAGCCGGGCTTACGCGATCAGCGACCAGCGCATCAAGCAGCTGACGGAGGACCATTCGCTCGTGAATGAACTGCTGAAGAGCGGTCAGATTAATGAACAGGAAGCTGAGAATCATCCGCGGCGCAACGTCCTCGTCAGAGCGCTGGGCACCGATCCCGAGGTGGAAGTGGATATCGTGCATCACAGCTGGCGGCCGAACGACATCATCCTGCTTTGCACCGACGGCCTGAGCGGTTTGGTCAAGACGGATGCGATCGTCGAGACGCTGTATATCGACGCTTCATGGAACGAGAAGGCGGATCGGCTTGTCAATCAGGCGCTGGATGCCGGAGGCGACGACAATGTCACCGTTGTGCTGCTGATCAATGAACCGGACAATGAATCGGAGCAAACGTCCGATGAGGCCGATAAGTCAAACCATGAGCCGGACGGTCGGCAAGAGACGGATGAGGGAAGAGGTGAAGCGGGATGATAGGTTCAGAGCTGGGCGGGCGTTACGAGATCATCGCGCGCATCGGCGGAGGCGGCATGGCGGTCGTCTACAAGGCGTACGACACGCTGCTGCATCGCTATGTGGCCGTGAAGGTGCTGCGCGAGCAGTTCGTGCACGACGAGGAGTTTATCCAGCGGTTTCTGAGAGAAGCGAGATCCGCCGCTTCATTGTCTCATCCGAACGTGGTCAGCATCTACGATGTCGGACAGGACAAGGATACGCATTATATCGTGATGGAATATATCGAGGGCGGGACGCTGAACGACATCATCAAGGAAAGAGCCCCGCTGCAGCCGGAGGAAGCGGTTCGCATCGCCAGCCAAATATGCGACGCGCTGGATCACGCCCATCAGAACGGGATCATCCACCGCGACATCAAACCCCACAATATTTTGCTCAGCAGCAAAAACGGCCGCGTCAAGGTGACGGATTTCGGGATTGCACGCGCGGCGACGGCTTCCGGCATCACGCAGACCGGGGCCGTGCTCGGATCGGTGCATTATTTTTCGCCGGAACATGCGAAGGGCGTTCAGCAGGGCGAAAAATCGGACATTTATTCCCTGGGCGCCGTGCTGTATCAGATGGTGACCAATCGTCTGCCGTTTCCCGGAGACAGTCCGATCAGTGTGGCTCTGAAACATTTGCAGGAAAACATCGAGGAACCTCGCGCGATCAACCCGCTCATCCCGCAGAGTTTGGAAAATATCATTCTCAAAGCGATGCGCAAAGATCCGAACGAACGGTACGCTTCTGCCAAGGAGATGTTGCTCGATCTGGAAACGTGCCTTTCTCCTGAACGTATGAATGAGGAGAAAATCACCTACGCTTCGGATGCGGATCTTGAGAAGACGCTCGTCATACCCGCGATCCGCGATAAGATCCGTGATCAGATCGATGTTGAACGTCAGGAGGATAAGAAGTTGCCAGTTCGAACGCATAGAATCGCCGAGAGTCTGATGGATAAGCCGAAGCGGCGCAAGAAATGGATCAAGCCGACGGTCTGGTCGGTCATTGTGATTGCGGCGCTGCTCTCGCTGTGGCTGGGCGTAAAGACGATCTTCAACATGCTGGACGTGCCCGAGGTCACCGTTCCGAACGTCGTGGGCAAGCCTTACGAGGAAGCTTATGAGATCCTGACCGAGCTGTTGTTTGAAGTTCAGCTTACGGACAGCGAGTACAGCGACGAGCATCCGGAAGGCTATGTCGTGCGGCAAAACAAATCCGACATACTGGCCAAGCAGGGTTCGACCGTACAATTGACCCTCAGCCTTGGACCGGAGAAAGTGCCGATGCCGGATCTCAGGATGAAGACGGAGGACGAATCGCGAAACATCCTGATCGGGCTCGGTTTCGACAATGAACGTATCGAGATCGTCGAGCAGGTCGACGATGAACCGAAAGGCACCGTCATCGGTCAGGAACCGGCTTCCGAATCGTTGATCAATCCGCGCGAAGGAAGAGTGACCCTCACCGTCAGCCAGGGGCCGGGAACGGAAATGATGCCGAACTTGATCGGTGATACGCTGGATGTTGCCATGGCGAAGCTGAAACGGCTGAATCTCAGCGAGAATGTGCACGTCGAGGAACAGCCTGATTATACACAGAGTCCCGGACGAATTTTCCGCCAGTGGCCGTATGAACCGGATGATCCGGTGCCGCCCGGAGCGGAGATCACGCTGTATATCAGCACCGGATTCCCGAGCGATGCGATTCAGACGGAAAAACTCGTTTCCGTATCGCCGGCGGTGAACGGCATCGCCTCCACGATCGAGATTTACGTCAGCGACGCGAAAGGGGACAATATGCTGTGGGGGATTAAAGAAATCTCGCAGCCGACGAGTTATCGCGTCGATGTGATCGTATCGCCGGGGAAAAACGCCAGCATCGTCATCAACCGGGACGGCGACTGGCTCGATACGATCTACGTGACCTATGCGGAAGCCAGGCAGCTGTCCGGCGGAGAACCGGCGGAAACCGGAGATTCCGATGACGATGGCGGCGCCGAAGCGGACGGGGATGAGGCGAGCGGATTATGGGACTACATGACGGATGATGAACCTTAATCAGACCTTAACTTGTGGAGGATGATGCATGCCGAGAGGATTGATCGTCAAAGCGTTAAGCGGTTTTTACTATGTCTTGCCGGACGATGGAGGCGAGGTCGTTCGCTGCCGGGCGCGCGGCGTGTTCAAGAAGCGGGAGGTGTCGCCGCTAGTCGGAGACCGCGTGGCTTTCGAAGTGGAACCGACGGGTGAGGGCACGGTGACCGAGATCGAGACGAGAACTACGGAGCTTGTGCGCCCGCCCGTCGCGAACGTCGATACGGCAGTGCTCGTATTTTCGGTGGCGGAACCGGCGATCAGCTATTTGCTGCTCGATCGTTTCCTCGTACATACGGAGATGGCCGGTCTTGACTCGATCATCTGTCTGTCCAAGACGGATCTGGAGGAAGGCAAGGACGAGGTGAAAGAGGCGGTCGACCGTTATATGCGAATCGGCTACGAGGTGTTTGTGACGAGTTCGCCTCGACGGGAAGGGATCGATCCGCTCGTTGAGCGCCTCGCGGGTCATATCAGCGTGGTCGCCGGCCAGTCCGGAGTAGGCAAGTCGACGTTGCTGAATGCGATGATCCCGGGGCTCGACCTCGAGACGAACGCGATCAGTCAGAAACTGGGCAGAGGGAAGCATACGACCCGCCACGTGGAACTGTTCCGGTTGCCTTCCGGCGGCTTTATCGCCGATACGCCGGGTTTCAGCCAGCTCGATTTTCAAAATATGGAGCCCGAACAACTCGGCGAAGGTTTTCGGGAATTCCGGGACTTGAGCGGTTCGTGCAAATTCCGCGGCTGCATGCATATCAGCGAACCGGGTTGCGCGGTCATCGAGTCGCTTCAGGAAGGACGCATCGATCGTTTGCGCTACGAGCACTACCTCTTGTTTGTGCAAGAATTAAGGGAAGCAAAGGAGAAGAAACGTTGGAACCCAAAATGATATATGTCGCTCCCTCGGCGCTGGCCGCCGATTTCCGCCGCCTGGAGCATGAACTGCAGGACGTGGAGCGGGGCGGCGCGGATATGCTTCATGTTGACATCATGGACGGTCATTTTGTTCCGAACATCTCTTTCGGGCCTTTTGTTGTGGAATTTATGAAGCGGTCGACCAGCCTGCCGCTTGATGTGCATCTGATGATCGAACGGCCGGAACTCATGCTTGCGGAATTTCATAAGGCGGGCGCCGATCGCATCACGGTGCATGCGGAGGCTTGCACGCACTTGTTCCGGGTCGTGACGCAGATCAAGGATCTCGGCCTGAAAGCCGGAGTCGCGCTTAATCCGGCCACGCCGCTGAATGTGCTGGATCATATCGCGGAGGAACTGGATCTTGTGTTGATCATGACGGTCAATCCCGGATTCGGCGGGCAGACGTTCATTCCCGCGATGCTGCCCAAAATCCGCGAGCTTCGCCGTAAGCTCGACGAACGCGGTCTTGCGCACGTCCACATTGAGGTGGACGGGGGCATCAACGCGGCGACGGCGAAGTCGGTGATCGAAGCGGGAGCCGATGTGCTTGTCGCGGGCAGTTCGGTGTTCGGCGCATCCGACCGCGCGGCCGCCATCCGCTGCTTGCGTCAGGCGGGCCGATGATCAAGGCAAACCGGCGGTCTGCGGCGGCGTTGCGTCCGGATACGATCTGCGCCTGGAGCGGACAGCCGTCGCCGATGTTAAAGGCCGATCGTCGGGCGCATTCTCGACGGCGGACTGAAACTACGGTTTGTCCGTGAGCTATTGATAAGCGGACGAAAATGAATATCATTAAATAAAACGGTCGTTTGAAGCACGGTTATGCAAAGCATGGTATGTAAAGCACGGTTATGAAGCGCCTGTACGGCGCTTTTTTTCATGGACAAACGGCTTGCCCGGCCGGCCTTTTCCGTTCGGATGCGGGAGATTCGTCCGGATGCCGGATAGAAGAATGTTCGGGTTCGCAAAACGGACGCGGGCAACGGAACATAGGATGGCATGATTGCGGCGGGGCGTGCATATATATGTTGTTGAACAATCCGAATCCGTTGCACGAGGCGCTGTGACGAAGAAGTGCGGGTTATCGGGTGCAAGGAACCGATTCGGTACATATTCTACTGCTGAGGAGGGATTGATGTGAAATTTTATACGATAAAACTTCCGAAGTTTTTGGGCGGTTTCGTAAAATTCATCCTGAAAAAATTGGGAAAGTATTGATCCTCTTCCCGGCAGTTCAATACGGGTATGACCCGTCAGGTCCGGCATTCCTTCATGTTCCTGGCCAGAAGATCGCGTACAAACAGATAGGAGCCGTTTAAACGAGAAAAAGCACCATCAACCGGGTGCTTTTTATTGCATCATCAATATGGCATCTCGGGAACGGTATGTTCGTTACACGCGCTGAACTTTACCCGATTTGAGCGCGCGGGTGCTGACATACACACGTTTCGGTTTGCCGTTCACTAAGATCCGTACTTTCTGTACGTTTACTCCCCAAGTACGCTTCGTTTTGTTGTTTGCGTGGGAAACGTTGTTGCCTCTGGATGGGCGTTTGCCGGTTATATAACATTTGCGTGCCATGAATCACACCTCCCTTACTCCAAAAACACACTTCAATATGATAGCACATGGCGACGAACAGCGTCAACGAATGTTTTTTCGACGAAACGTTTATTTCTCCTTATTAATATTGTAAAATGATCAATAGTTCATCCTATCTGTACATGAAGGAGGATGTATCCTGATGGTTGTCGTACAAACTACCCAAGACGGAGCCATACATATCGAGGATGACGTGATCGCCGTTTTGGCCGGATCGGCCGCTCTCGAATGTTACGGTCTTGTCGGCATGGCTTCGCGGCATTCGATCCGTGACGGCTTATCCGATCTGCTCGGCAGGGAAAACTTGAGCAAGGGTGTCGAAATCAGGCAAGAGAACGGTTTGCTCATCATCGATCTGTACATCGTGGTCAGCTACGGCACCAGGATCTCTGAGGTTGCGCATAATGTTCAGACCAAAGTACGCTACGTGCTCAACGACATCGCGGGCATCCAGGCGGATCAGGTGAACATTATCGTGCAAGGCGTCAGAGTAATGAAATAGGAAGGGGTACCTCGTTTTGAGTAAGCGCTTTATTGACGGCACGGATTTTTACAACATGGTCATGGCGAGTGTCGAAAGCCTTAAGGCCAATGTTGACAAGATCAATTCACTGAATATTTTTCCGGTTCCGGACGGGGATACCGGCACCAATATGAATATGACGTTGAATTCCGGCGCCACTGAGCTGGCCAAAAAGCCGAGCGAGCATCTCGGCACGGCGGCGGCGGCGTTCGCCAAAGGGCTGCTCATGGGGGCGAGGGGCAATTCCGGCGTCATCCTGTCGCAGTTATTCCGCGGTTTCTCCAAGTCGGTGAGCGAACTTGCACGCGCGGATATGGTGCAGATCGCCGCCGCTATGCAGGAAGGCGTGGATACGGCTTATAAGGCCGTGATGAGGCCCGTGGAGGGAACGATCCTGACGGTATCCCGCGAGTCTGCGAGATTCGCCGTACAGAACGCGCGAAGAGTGCACAACGTGCAGGAACTGTTCGAAGCGGTCGTAGCCAAAGCGAAAGAAACGCTTGCCAAAACACCGGATATGCTTCCCGTGCTGAAGCAGGTGGGGGTTGTGGACTCCGGCGGGCAGGGATTGGTCACGATCTATGAAGGATTCCTGCAGGCGTTGAAGGGCGAAGTTCGGAAAGAGCAGGAAGGCGGGCTTGGAGAAGCGGCAACCTGCGGTTATGACGAATCGTCAACGGATACATCCTATGAAGAAATCGGCTTGCCGCCGAGTGCGTTGGGACAAGCCGCGTTTGAACTGATCGGGGACGGACCGGCGCAGGCCAGAATCGCCACAGAAGATATCGAGTTCCCATATGATATGGAATTTTTTATCGACATGTCGGCTTATCCCGAAGCGGCTTCGCAGTTCGATGAAGATGAATTCCGCGCCCGCCTGGCGAAAGACGGCGATTCGATCATCATCATCGCCGATGACGGCATGGTGAAAGTTCACGTTCATACGAAGCGGCCGGGCGACGTGCTGAATGCGGGAATGGAGTACGGTGAATTGCGCGGCCTGCATATTGTCAATATGAGGGACCAGCATCGCGATATCGTCGAAAACGCGGCGCACGAAGAAATGGAAACGGAAGCGGAAGAGGGCGCAGCTACCGTTTATCGCAAAGAGAACGGCCTGCTCGCGGTTGCGGCGGGAGACGGGATTATGGAAATATTTGAAAGCATCGGCGTGGACATGATCGTCTCCGGCGGACAGACGATGAATCCGAGCACGGAAGACATCGTTAACGCGGTGAAGAGCATACCTGCGAAAACGGTGTACGTATTGCCGAACAATTCCAATATCATCATGTCCGCAGAACAGGCGAAGGAACTGGTCGAGGACCAAGAGGTGATCGTCATTCCGACGAAGACGATCCCGCAAGGCATAGCGGCGGCGCTCGCCTTTAACGGACACGCGGACAAGGATCAAAATCTTGTCAGCATGGAGGAAGCGGTCGGCCGCGTGAAGTCCGGACAAGTGACCTATGCCGTGCGGGATTCGACCTACGGGGATCTGACGATCAGAGAAGGCGATTTCCTCGGCCTGCTCGATAACAGGATCACCGTCGTATCGAACCAGCTGCTTGAGACGAGCAAGCGGTTGCTGGCGCAGATGATGGACAGCGGTGAGGAGATTGTGACGATCATCGCGGGTAAGGATGCCGACGCCCGGGTGACGGAATCGCTGCTGGAATTTGTGCAGGAGCAGTATCCGCGCGCCGAATTTGAGGTGCTGCAAGGCGGGCAACCGTTGTATTACTTCTTATTCTCCGTGGAATAGACCTGATGAACACAAAACATAATCAGGATATTGAGGTGATGGCGCTTGACGAACATTCGTATCGTAACGGACAGTACGGCAGACCTGCCTGCTGAGACAGTTGAAAAATACGGCATCGAAATCGTGTCGCTCAAGGTGCATTTCGGTGAAGAGGTGTATGAGGACCGTTATCTGGACCCGGACGTGTTCTATGAAAAATTGGTGAACGCGCCCAAACTGCCGACGACTTCCCAACCGTCGCCGGTCGATTTCCTCGACGTGTACAAACGTCTCATCGAGGAATCGCCGGATACGGAGATCGTCTCGATTCATCTGTCGTCCGCGTTCAGCGGCACGTATCAGTCGGCGATGCTGGCGAAATCCATGCTGGAGGAGAAAGTCAACATCGAGATTATCGACGGCAAAACGGCCAGTTACGGAACCGGCATGCTTGTAGAGGCTGCGGCGCGCGCGGCGGCCGAAGGCAAGTCGCTGGAACAGATCGTGGAGATCGTCACGAATCTTCGCCGGCAAACGAGACTGTACTTTTTGGTCGACACGCTGGAGTATTTGCATAAGGGCGGACGCATCGGCAAAGCATCCGCGGTGTTCGGTTCCCTGCTGAATATCAAACCGATTCTCAGCATCGACGATGAGGGCGAAGTATACGCTGTGGACCGGATTCGGGGCCAGAAACGCGCGATGAGCCGGATCATCGAACTGTTGAAGCAGGATTTCGGCGATACGGAAGTAAACGTGGCCATGGCTTACGCGGATAACAAGGAAACTGCGGAAGAACTCGGCGAAATGGTGAAACAGCAATTCCGCGTCAAGGATTACAAATACACCCGGATCGGTTCGGTGATCGGCACACATGCGGGAACGGGGACGGTCGCGGCTATTGTAAGCCCGGCGTCCGGCAATTGAGGACTTCATACATCATCTGACTTCGGATGATCGGATGCCGGTCACGGTCACAGAGGCGGTCGGCGCACGGACTGCGGCATTCGAATGTCGTACAAGCTGAATAGGGAAGCTCTTATCTCTTTAGTTGTCAACCCGCAAGCGATTAGGGTAGTCTAAAGATGTAAGAGCTTTTTTCGTTTTCATATCGTTCGCTTTTTAGCGGGATTCGCCGCAAAGAAATGTCTCCGGACCGGACAAGCGCTTTTCCGTTCGGATCAGAAATTCAGGTGGGATTGGAGATCATGAGGGGATTATCGGATATCGCCGTTCACTATGTGAAAGGCGTCGGACCGCAAAGGGCGGAATGGCTGCACGCCCTCGGGATTTATACGGTGCAGGATCTGATCGAATATTTTCCGTTTCGATATGAGGACTACCGGTTGAAAGATTTGTCCGAAGCGGCTGACGGGGAGAAGGTGACCGTCCAGGCGACGGTGTACGGCATGCCTTACGTTCAGATGTACGGCAGGAATAAGTCCCGCATGGCGTGCAAAGTGATCGTCAGCGGCATTCCGGTGTCGGCTGTATGGTTCAACCGGCATTTTCTGAAAGATCGTCTCGTGCCGGGCAAAGAGATCATCTTGACGGGAAAATGGGAAGCGAAGAGAAGACAGCTGACGGTGAGTGAATCGGAGTTTCCCGACGGAAGGGACCGGCAGGCGGGACGGCTGCAGCCGGTATATTCGATCAGCGGGGAGATCACGCAGAAGTGGCTGCGCAAAACGATCAAACAAGCTTTGGAGCAGTACGGCCATCTGATCGAAGAGGTGTTGCCGGAGGAACTGATCTCGCGGCACGGGCTATTGTCGCGCAAAGATGCGATCTATCAGATCCATCACGCCGAAAATGTGGAGGAAGGGCAAGCGGCGCGCCGCCGCATGGTGTATGAGGAACTTCTGCTTTTTCAGCTGAAGCTGCAGGCGTTGAAGGCGATGAACAGAAAAAGGACGGGCGGCATCGCCCATCCGGTGGACATGGACCGGCTGCAACAGTTCATCGACAGCCTGCCGTTCGAATTGACGAATTCGCAGCGTCAGGTGATCGGGGAGATCGTGCACGATCTGCGTCAGCCGAGCTGCATGAACCGGCTGCTGCAGGGGGATGTCGGCGCCGGGAAGACGGTCGTGGCGGCCGCCGCCCTGTTCGCGGTCGTGACCGCGGGCAGCCAGGGGGCGCTTATGGCGCCGACGGAGATTTTGGCCGAGCAGCATATGCGCAACTTGAAACGGATGTTCGAGCCGTTCGGAATTCAGGTGGATCTGCTTGTCGGCAGCATGACGGACAGGCAGCGGCGTGAAACGCTGGCCGCTTTGCAGATGGGCATGACGGATGTGATCGTCGGCACGCATGCGCTCATCCAGGAAGATGTGTATTTCCGCAGGCTGGGACTGGTCATCACGGATGAGCAGCACCGCTTCGGCGTGAACCAGCGCAGCATCCTGAGGCGCAAGGGGATCGATCCCGACGTGCTGACGATGACGGCGACACCGATTCCGCGCACGCTGGCGATCACCGCGTTCGGAGATATGGACATCTCGACGCTGCGCGAACTGCCGAAGGGAAGAAAACCCGTGCGCACTTACTGGGTCAAGCATGATATGCTGCCGCGCATCATTGCGTTCATGGGACGGGAGATGGAGGCCGGCAGGCAATGTTATGTGATCTGTCCGCTCATTGAGGAATCCGAGAAGCTGGATGTGCAGAACGCGATCGATCTGCACGCCCGCCTGCAGCAGGCGTATCCGGATTTTCGCGTCGGACTGCTGCACGGCAGGATGAGCAATGCGGAAAAAGACGAGGAAATGCGAAAGTTCAAAGACGGAGAGTCGCGGCTTCTCGTTTCCACGACCGTCGTCGAAGTGGGGGTCGATGTGCCGAATGCGACGGTGATGGTCATCTATGACGCCGAGCGGTTCGGCCTGTCGCAGCTTCACCAATTGCGAGGCCGGGTCGGCCGCGGCGAGCATCAGTCGCACTGCATCCTGATCGCCGATCCGAAATCGGATGTCGGACGCGAGCGGATGAAGGTGATGACGGAGACGAACGACGGCTTTGAAATCGCGCGGCGGGATTTGGAACTGCGCGGTCCGGGAGATTTCTTCGGCACGAAGCAAAGCGGACTGCCCGAATTCCGTTTCGCCGATATGATGAAAGACTTCGATATTTTGGAGCGGGCAAGGGACGACGCGGCGGATCTCGTGCAGCGCGAAGATTTCTGGACGGCGGTGGAATACATGCCGTTGCGCGGGATGCTGCAGCGGGAAAATGTGTTGTCCGGCGATATGCTCGATTAGGGCGGGACGGCTGCGCATAGCCTTATCGTTGCGCATCCGTATACCGCTCTTTGCCTGGGCATCGGCCGCAAAGTTACGGAAATATCCGCCAGGCACGCACATACACTGTACAGTCGGCGTTTTTTCGGATCGCGGGGAACGATGACCGACGATTCTATGGTGCAGGAGGTATGGCGGCTTGAGATACATCGAGTACGGGATCGATCCTTATTTGGTGTATGTTGTGAAGGAGCGTTTGAAGGACCCGGTGCTGCGGGAACATGTGAAAATGATGCTGCAGGGGGTGACCAAAGAGCATCTTCAACACCCTGCCACGATCCGTCAGTTGATCGATGCCTTGTCGGCCGTGATCGGCGTTGCGGTCAGCGAGCAGCAGGCGGAGAACATTACGCGCTTCATCATCGACCAACAGATCGATCCCAACAATATGTTTCATCTGATCAAATTGTGGAATATGTTTCGATGAGGAACGGGATGAGGGGCGAGTTGCGGCTTGGAATGGACGGACGTCGGACGCGACGCGGATCATATTTCCCGAATCTCGACGATGCGTTGGAAGGCGATTCGCCGCACCTGTTCGCCGACGCCGCCGTCGTCGCCCTCGCCTTCGTTTCCGCCGCAGACGATCTTCACCCACCCTTCGTACGGATCGATCTGCTTGACGACGCCGGTGCATCGCCGCGTTTCATATTTCGTGCCGTACACGATCGAGACGGGAATCCGGTGTTCCAAAGAAGCCGCTAACGCCCGTTCCATCTCATGCTTCCAGTCTTCATCCAGATCGGGCATGCGGAATTCGTTGCGGCTTCGGCGTTTCGACAACAGTTGTTCACGGTGTTCCGGCAAGAACATGCGGCTTCCCTCCCATAGCAGATTCCCCCTTCTCAATTGTTGGTCGCCGTTGTCGTGATTCATGATGCGATCTCCTTTCGACCGTTTGGAATATGCGCCCGTGAGCATCCTTGCGCCCGGTGCCCGTCTTGTCCGATTCGCCCGGCTTGCGCCGCCGCCGCGGGATCGGGTTTCGGGCGGCGCTCGGCCGGTGCCGCGTGCCGCGGGACTTGCCGAATCCGCGCCGGGAGGAAAGACGGGCGCCGTCCGTCCGTGCGCCGTTTGCCGCTATTTGTAATGGCCTCCGATCTTTTTCGCCCGTTCGTATGCCTGGCCCGCCGCGGTGAGCGATGATGCCCGGACGATCGCGGCCGCTCCGTAACGCTCCTTGATCGCATCGACGGCGTTGTCCAGCCTGCGTTCCCGTTCGCGATCGCGGAACAGGTCAAGCTGATATTCGTCGTCGGGTCGGAGCTGGGTCAGCGAGACGCCCACGCTGCGCACGGGCTCGCCGTTCCAATGGCGCGCGAACAACTGTCTTGCGGCGGCGAATATATGCGGCGCATGGTTGGTCGGCTCGCTCAGCTTCGTCTGCCGGAGGAATCCGCTCGGACGATCGAAGTCCGCGCCGCGGCAGCCGACCGTCACCGTCTCGCCCATCAGTTTCTTGCTGCGGGCCCTGCGGCACACTTCTTCGCTCAACTCGAGCAGGACAACGCTGATGTCCTCGAAGGTGCGATAATCGCGCGGCAGCGTCATCTGATGTCCGATGCCTTTTTGTTGGTCGTATGTCGTCGGCGTAACGGGGGAGTGGTCGTACCCGTTGGCCGTCATCCACAGCACATGGCCGTTCACTCCCCAGACCCGCTTCAGCCGCTCGATCGGGTAGTTGGCCAGATCGCCGATCGTATGGATGCCCAGGCGGCGCAGATGGCGGTTCATGCGGCTGCCGACCCCGAACATCTTGTCGACGGCAAGCGGCCACAGCATGTCGCGTTTGTTCTCGTGCGTCAGGATGAAGATGCCGTCTTCGTTTTTTTTCGCGAAGTTATCGCACGCCATTTTGGCGAGCACTTTGTTCGGCCCGATGCCGATCCGCGCAAAGACGCCGGTCTCCCGGCGGATCGCCGCCTGGACTTGGCGCGCGACTTCCGCCGGATCTTTGCCGAACAAGGTGTAGCTCCGCGTCACGTCCATGAACTGCTCGTCGATCGAATACGGCTCCACCAGATCGCTGAATCGTTCGAGAATTTCCGATATGTGCAGCGACACGTCGATGTATTGCTGCATATGCGGACGGACGACGACGGCACCGGGGCATTTGCGGACAGCTTCCCCGACCCATTCGGCCGTTGTCACTCCGAACTTCTTCGCGATCGGGCAGGCGGCCAGAACGATGCCCGAACGGCGCGCCGGATCGCCGGCCACGATGAGCGGCTTGTCGCGGTATTCCGGATGGGCGGCTTTCTCGACGCTTGCGTAGAAACTTTGCATGTCGACGAGATAGATGATCCGTTCCGCTTTGGATTTCATGGGTATCACCTTCGTCGGTTCCTGTTGCTATGCATATGCTTGATCAGGATTGAATGCGAACATGTATTCGCATATTTCTTCACGGTTTATTATAATGCGAATGTATGTTCTTATTCAAGCGGCGGACGATGGAAAATATGAGGCGAATTCCGTCGTGTGCGGATCACGCTGTTCTCAGGCGAACCGGTTGCCGATCGCAGTTTTCGATTGAACCCGCCGGGCGAAGGGGGCAAAAAAGCAAGCACGGTGCGTGCGACAGAACAAAAATGTGATATGATGAAGCGAGGACAAAAGGGGAGATGCTATGATTTCGCAATCGTTTCAAACGATGAAACTGGTTCCGTCGGATTTGCTGCAAAACCGGGTGGAGACGGTGCAGGAACTGCTCGTGTCGGATCTCGAACAGTATGAGATCGTCAAGGACGTGGAAACGGGTGAGCATTATTTGCACTACGCGTATTTGCATATCAATGTGGCCGGAGGCGGCGTGCGCGAGTATTATCATCAGCTGATGCCGCTGGAGACGGATGATGTTTTGGCCATCGTGCTCGGCGAACAGGCGTACACTTATCCGGATCATTGGCGCAAACCTTTTTTGCGCAACGGACCCGACCAATATTATGTCTGGTTTGATCCGCAGGGCGTGACGGACGGCGAGGAGCAGGAACGGATTGCCGATGAGTTGAGGACGAAGCTTCTCGAGTTCAAGGAACAGGGAAGATATGACGAGGAATCGGTGCGCCGCATGCTGGAGATGATGGACAAGCTGCTGGACGGCGACGGGACGGATTGATCCGCCCGATAAACCGGACGATCCGCCCTGACCGGGAAGGATGACATACCCGGAAAAAATTTTTTCGACCCGTGTATAAAAAAATGAAAACCGGACAACATGATAGTAGCGGCGTCGAGAGATGCCGCAGACAACCGCGGAGAAGACTTACGTTTCCCCATAAGCTCTTCATCCGGTTTCTCCTCTCCCATGAAAAGGGCGCCCGCGAGGGCGCCCGAACACTTGTTGCCGCAACGCCGACTGCGTTGCGGTTTTTTCTTTGATCACTGTTTGCCCGTCATGGCGAATGGTCCGCCGAAAGACATGTTTTCGCATTTTTTTCGAATGTGGTACGATAGCATATGGGCATTTTTGTGACTGATCGTTAAAGCAAGGCTGGCATGTTCATCAAGGGGGACTTTACACCGTGCGAGTCATTTCTGGAACCGCCAAGGGAAGACCGCTTAAAGCGGTTCCCGGCATGAATACGAGGCCGACGACGGATAAAGTGAAGGAAGCGATATTCAGCATCATCGGTCCGTACTTTGACGGCGGCATCGTTTTGGATCTTTTCGCAGGGACGGGAGGTTTGGCGATTGAGGCGCTCAGCAGAGGAATGGACCGGGCGATCCTGATCGATGAGGACCGCAAAGCGATCGAAACGATCCGGGACAATGTGGAGCGCGTCGGATTTCAGTCACGCGTCGAGATCTACCGCAACGATGCGATGAGAGCGCTGTCGGCAATGGCCAGGCGCGGATTGCGCTTCGATCTGGTGTTCCTCGATCCGCCGTACAAAATGAAGAATATGGATGAAACGATGCTCATGATGCAGGAAGCGGGCATGCTGAACGAGGACGCGATCGTCGTCGTCGAGCACGACGCGAAGCATGTGTACGACGGGCGGATCGGACGCCTTGTCAACACGCGCCGCGCCGAATACGGGAATATCGCCGTATCGGTTTACCGCATGGGAGATCAGGACTCGCCTCCCGCCGTTTGATTTTTGATGAACCCTTGCAGACGAACCGGCGCATTCTCAACACCGCATTTTGCAGGCAACGCCGTCATCTTCACATTTATACACGCATCAGAATGGAGTGACCTACTATGACAGGAACGCGCAGACCAGAACATATCGCCGTGTATCCCGGCAGTTTCGACCCGGTGACGAACGGGCATCTGGATATTATCCAACGCGCGGCCAAACATTTCGACCATGTGATCGTGGCCGTGCTCAACAACACGAACAAAAAACCGCTGTTCAGCGTTGAGGAACGCAAACAGCTGCTCATGGAAGTCACCAGGCATTTGCCGAATGTGGAAGTCGACAGTTTTCGCGATCTGCTCGTCACCTATATGACGAAGAAAAATGCGAGCATCATCATCCGGGGACTGCGCGCGGTGTCGGATTTCGAATACGAACTGCAGCTCGCGTCCATGAACAGCAAGCTGAATGAGAAGATCGAGACGTTCTTCATGATGACGAATCCGCAATATTCTTACCTGAGTTCCAGCATCGTCAAGGAAATCGCGCAATTCCACGGCAATGTGGCGGATCTCGTGCCGGAATGCGTGGAGAAAGCGCTGAAAGCGAAATTTCCGGTTCATCCTTCCGATCAGAAATCGGAATAAGAAGACGAAGACGGACAAAAACGAAAAAAAAAAGATAGGCGAATACGGGTTTGTGTCAGGTTAAGACGGGCGAAGACCGACAAAGCAGGGCTAAGGCAGCCGCCTTTTGAAACGTTCCAGCCGGTGGATCGCGGCGGAAAGAATGAAACCGAGTGCCAACAGGGCGAGCGCGGCCAGGCCAAAGCGGAGATCGCAGAGGATCATATCCGCGAAGGACGGGAAATGACGGGCAAGCGGCGGCTCCGGCCACGACGACCATACGGGAATCGTTTCGCCGTGCAGGCGAAAGCCCGGGCTTTCATGGGCGCGAATGTTCAGCAGGGGATGGACGAGCAAGGTCAGGACGACGCCGGCCGCCGCGTGGATCAGGCGCGACAACAAAAACGGATAGTAGCGTATATCCGTTCCGGAACATGCGGCTTTTACCTGGGCGTGCAGGCATAAGCCGCTCCATCCGAGCACCGCGCTGATCGCCGCGATGAGCCATATGTCGGGGGCGGCATCGTGAACCGCGTAGGCGCCGAGGTGTTGTTCGAACAAGCCGTTGAACAGGGCGCCCGCGAGTTCGCCGCCCGGTATGCCGAGCTTCAGAAGCGCATATTCGGCGAAACGGGCGACCGCCGTGCCGATTCCTGCAAGCATCAGAATTTTCAGCGCGACCGAGAAGAAAATCATGTAGCCGCCGATGACAAGCAGCTTCTGGACCGACTCGAAGACGCTGTCGCCCAGCAGCCGTCCGAACGTGCGGCCGTCTTCATCCCGGGCGTCGTACATAGATTGCAGGCTGGCTGCGAACAATCCGGAACGGGATGAAGAAGCGGCGCGCCGCTCAGAAGGGGAGAACCGCAGGGAAGAGGAGGATCGGGGCTGCGCGCCGGACTGCCCGTCGGCATCCCTTCGGTGTTTCATCCCGCCAGCGGCGAAGGCGGAGACGATCGCGCCGATCCAATGAATGATGAGCAGCGGCAATCCGAGTTCCGGATGCCCGAGAAATCCCGAGGCGATCACGATCATCAGCAGAACGGGACTTCCGACATGCGTCAGCGCCATGAGGCGTTCGGCCTGATGGCGGGTCAGCGCGCCTTCTTTTCTCAGCTTCGCGATCGATCTTGCTCCGGCGGGCGATCCGGCCGTCCAACCGACGGCCACGCACCAGCCCGCTATTCCGGGGAGGCCGAACAAGCGGCGCATGACGGGTTCGAGCCACGTGCCGATAAAATGCATCACGCCCAGTCCCGCCATCATCTCGGTGACGATCAGAAAAGGCAGCATCGCCGGAAAGACGATCTTCCACCAGATCGTCAATCCTTCAAGCGACGCTTTCAGGATGCGGTCGGGATATAGCACGATGCAGACGACCACGAGGCATGCGGCGATGCCGAGGATGATCGTCATGATGCGGCTGTTGCGGAAGTGTAAAGCGGTCACGGCTGCTTCCCCCCGTTGAATTCCACTTGTACATCATACGTGAAGCTTGACCGATTTAGACCAGCCAGGACATGTGAAAGGAGCCATCATGCAACGGACGTTACGACTTGGCGTTATTTTGATGACCATCATGCTGACCATGGTTTTGGGGATCATGGTGTTGAAAAACATTCCCACCGATTATGTTGTATACATGCCGGGTCCCGCGGAGGATGTCGGACCGATGGTGAAAGCGGAAGCGGCCGGAAAAGACGAGGGGAAATTTCTGCTGACGGCGGTCTACCAAAGTTATCCGAGCCTGTTCGGCCTCTTGCGGCTGCAATTACATCCGTATGCGGAATTTCATAAACGGGAAGAAGTGTTCAATGAGGGAGAGACGGAGGAACAGTACAGCAGCAGACAGCAGATCAACATGCTGAGTTCGCAGAGCAACGCCATCATCGCCGTGTACGAACGGATGGGCATCGCTTACCGCTACAAAACGGAAGGCCTGTACGTGCGAAGCGTGCTTGAAGGTTATCCCGCCGCTTCAGTCTTTCAGGCGTGGGACCGCATCGAATCGGTGGACGGACTCAAGCTCGAAAGTTATGAGGAACTCGTGGAGTATTTGTCGGACAAAAAAGCGGGAGATATGGTGAACATCACCTATATTCGGTCGAACGCCAGGTACACGAGCGAAATCGAGCTGAAGGAGCTGCCCGTCAGCGGGGATGCGGAAGACCGGGATGCCGGGGCTCCGTCCGTCGGCGTGGGCGTCAGCCTTCTGGTGATGCGGAGCGTCGAGGCGGAGGATGAACGATACAGGGTGAGCATTTCCGCGGGAGATATCGGAGGTCCTTCGGCGGGCCTCATGTTCGCGCTGGAGATCTACAACCGGTTCGACCCGAGAGATATCACCAAAGGGTATATTGTCGCGGGAACGGGCGAGATCAGCCCGAACGGGCGGGTCGGCGTCATCGGCGGCATACGCCATAAGGTGATCGGGGCCGACGCGCAGGGAGCGGACATTTTCTTCGCGCCGGCGGATTATCACGACGTAGAGCGGGGAATCTCGATTCCGAACTATTCCGAAGCGGTCAGAACGGCGCAGGAAATCGGCAGCGACATGCGGATCGTGGAAGTGTCGACGCTGGACGATGCGCTTCGCTATCTCGAACAGCTGCCCCCAAAATCCGCCGCTCCGGAGGAAAACGGCAAAGCGGCCTGAAGGCCGGAAGACCGAAGCAAAAGGCCGAAGCGGCGCGCTTCACCGGACCTCGTCCAGGCAGATCGGAGGCTCATAGTAATCGCGCAGGAGATCGCGCGAACTGCGCGTGCGGTAACCGAGCGCGTAAATGCCCGTCGCCCTTATATCGAGCGCGAGCGTCGGATGAACGTTCCGGCCGACGTTCAGGATGATCGGCACGGAGGATGAACGCTTCATCCGCTTGAGCAGCGCTTGCCCCGTGCGGCTGAACCCGAGCACGCGCAGGTAAGGGACTCCCTGGGCGAGCAGATCCCCGGACAACATGTCCCTGCGGTGGTTGAGCAGGATGTGCGTCATCGCCCGCTGCAGCTTCGTGCGCGTGTACCGCTTCGTCTTGCACAGCTCGATGAAGCGGCCGACGGACAGATCGTTCTTCATCTCGGCAAGCGCCCGCTTCATGCGGTTTTCCAGCCCTTCCGTCACCTCGGCGAAGGAGGCGAGCTCCTCGCGGGTCCGGCTGAGCAGCGAGTGAAAAAGATGCGAAGCGAACCGCTCCCAGTCGACGGGCGCCCGTCCCGCTTCCATCTCGCGCCGCAGGATATCGAGGGTATAAGGCGGAACATAGGGCGCCAGATGTTCCAGGGTGCCGCCTTCTGACAGCAGCATGCGGCGGATCGCCGTCGCGCTCGCGATGTGCGCGTCCGTGGGGTGCGGATCGTGGTATCCGGCTTTCGTGCGGGCGATCGTATACGGCATGATGCGGCTGTTCAATTTGCGCAGCGCGATCAGGTACTGGAGCCCGAGCATATCGTTCGGCTTGTCCGGAACGCCGGTTTCGCCGTCCGGTTCTTCCCGCGTCTCCGGCCGGCGATGCGCCGTCTCTCCGAATGTTCGCACGTATGCCTGTACGGCCTGCGCGTAGGCCGCGGGGTAACTGGCGCCCTTTTTCAAATGTTCCGCAAGCAGCGTCTGCAGCGGCTCCGGTTCGTCGGCGAGCAGATCGGCGAGATAGTTCAGCCATTCCATATCGCCGCTTTCGCTGCCGAAGCAGAGACAGTCGACGACGCCGCTTGCGTGCAGCGCCGAAACCGCTCCATAGGCGAACCATGGGGCGGGCTGCGCGGAATAAATGACGGGCAGTTCGATGACCAGATCGGCGCCCATGCGCAGCGCCATCTCGGCCCGCGCCCATTTGTTCACCAGCGCCGGTTCGCCGCGCTGCAGGTAATGCCCGCTCATCACGGCGACGACGGCGTCCGCCTCTGATACGATGCGCGCCTGTCGGAAATGATAAACGTGACCGTTGTGCAATGGATTGTATTCCACGATGATTCCCAGCGTTCGCATGTCGGCATATACTCCCTCGGTGATGGTTTCAAGTTATTGGATTCACGTAAATGAATTTCAATTTTCCGGAATCGTCGTTCCCGGACTGCAAGTTCATGTACGCCGGCGCAGACATTCCCGTGCGCGCTTTGGGCACGGAGCCGGCCTGATTCCCTTCTCATTCTATAACAGACAACTTGCCGATGCCATATGTTGTCTGCGCGGCGGGCGGCGGAATCGGGAACGGCGGCGCATGCGGTGAAACGGACGGGCGGAACGTCACCCGGTGAGTACGCGGGAAACTTTCGCCCCGTGGAAAACGATCGACGGAGATTGGCTGAATTTAGTTGACAATACATGATGCTACTCGATATAATAATCTTTGTTTGTTCGAGGTGAAGCCCGTTGAAAATCAATTTTTCTGAAATGGCGGCAAGACGGGGCGTACCGCTGAAAATTTCCGCTCGTCTCGACGCGGATCGGCTGCTTGGCGACCGCCGCGATGTGCTGCGGACGACTCCGATGCAAGTCGAGCTGGAAGCGAGCATGGCGTCCGGGATTGTCATGGTGGACGGGCATATAAGCGGCGACATCGTATTCTCATGCGCTCGTTGTCTGGATGAAGTGAAGCGGCATATGGATGTTCCGTTTCATGAGGCGTTTTCGCACGACGAGAAGCTTGATGATGAGAGCGATGACGACATGTTCCATATATCTCAGGACGAATTTGATCTCGAACCTTATCTGGAAGCGGCGTTCCTGCTGCATGTGCCGTTCGTCGCTCTGTGTCGGGAAGATTGCAAAGGACTGTGCCCGGTATGCGGAACGAATCGCAATGAAGAAGTTTGTTCATGTAACACGGAGCGTATCGATCCGCGGCTGGCGGATTTGCAAAAATTTTTCGAACGTTGAGATGGTGTTTGCAAGGGAAAACGGTGCTCTTGCAGTCACTCGTTGAAGGAGGTGGGATTCATGGCAGTACCTTTTCGAAAAACATCGAAATCGAAGCGTGACAAACGTCGCACTCATTTCAAGCTGAAAGTGCCGGGCATGGTGAAGTGTGAACAATGCGGCGAGATGAAGCTCGCGCATCATGTTTGCAGAGTTTGCGGCTCTTACAAGGGCAAGGAAGTTATCAAGCAATAACAACCGTAAAGCGTCTCGCAAGGGGCGCTTTTTTATTTTGCGTTTTGACCTGCTCCGTTCGGGCGTGATATTTCAGCCGGGATGCCCCGGCTGATGTTCCGCCCATGCCGGCGGAATGACGAAAGGGCCGCGGAACTGTTCTTTTTTGCGCACCGGTTCACTCAGTTTTTACGGATTTGCTTGATCATATCGTCATTTACTTTCATATCATTCCGTGTTTATAATATATACTATTAGTATCAAGTGATAAATGATGAAAATTCTCGAAAGCCGCGATGGTCATCCGTCTCACAGGGGGTGAGGGCGATCGGAAAATTGCCCAAAAGACAACGACAGCAACAGCTTGTGAAAGCGATCGAGCAAAATCCTTTTGTGACAGATGAAGAACTGATGAAAATGTTCGGCGTCAGCATCCAGACGATCCGACTCGATCGCCTTGAACTGGGGATACCGGAACTTAGGGAACGGCTGAAAGCGATGGCGGAACGATCGTTCGATCAGGTTCGCTCTTTGCCGCTGCATGAGGTGATCGGCGAGGTGATCGACCTGCAGCTGGACAAGAGCGGCATTTCCATTTTCGAGATCGGTCCCGAACATGTATTTTCGCGCACGAAGATTGCCAGAGGGCATCATATTTTCGCTCAGGCGAATTCTCTGGCCGTGGCGGTGATCAACGACGAGATTGCGCTCACGGCGTCGGCGGATATCCGTTTCATACGTCCCGTTCGGCTGGGCGAGAAATGCGTCGCCAAAGCTTATGTGAAGGGCAACCTGGGGCGGAGCGGCAAGGCGAAGGTGGAAGTGTTCACGTATGTGTCGGATGAACTGGTGTTCCAGGGCAATTTTATGATCTACCGCAGCGCGGCGTCATCATCAGGCAACGGAGACGAGCCGGAAGGAGTAGAGGTTCATGCGGATAGCGATTGATGCGATGGGCGGCGATCATGCGCCGGATGCTGTCATAGCCGGAACGCTCGCCGCGGCGTCGCAATTTCCTGATACGGAACTGATCCTGGTGGGGGATGCGAAGCGGATCGAAGATTGGTTTGCGGGGAAAGGCGAAGCCATACCGGCCAACGTGTCGATCCGCCATGCCTCGGAAGTGATCGAGGCGGACGACGAGCCGGTGAAAGCGGTTCGGCGGAAGAAGGACGCGTCGATGGTGGTAGCCGGACGGATGGTGAAGGAACGGGAAGCCGACGCCTTTTTATCGGCGGGCAATACCGGAGCGCTGATGACGGTCGGGCTGCTCGTCGTCGGGCGAATCGAAGGCATTCATCGTCCCGCGTTGGCGCCGTTGATCCCCTCGCTGCAAGGCAACGGCACGCTGGCGCTAGACATGGGCGCGAATATGGACGCCACGCCGGAGCATCTGGCCCAATATGCGATCATGGGCACGATCTATCGAAGCAAGGTGCATGGACTGGAGCGGCCGCGCGTCGGATTGCTGAACGTCGGCACGGAACCGATGAAAGGCAATGAACTGACGAAACAGGCGTTCACGCTGCTGGAGCAGCTGCCGATCAACTTCGTCGGCAATATCGAAGCGCGCGATATTTTGGACGGCGTCTGCGATGTGGTCGTCTGCGACGGATTCGCGGGCAACATTATGCTGAAGTCGCTCGAGGGAACGCAAAAGGCGATCTTCACGCTGCTGAAACAGCAGTTGACGAGTTCCGCCCTCGCCAAAATCGCGGGGCTTATCCTGAAGCCGAAGTTGCGCGTGTTCAAACAATACGATTACCGGGAGCACGGCGGAGCGCCGCTGCTCGGCATCGACGGCGTCGTCGTGAAAGGCCACGGGTCCTCCGACGCCGCGGCGATCAAGAATGCGATCGGGCAAGCGAGAAAAGCGGTCGCAGGCGGTCTGGTGGACGCGATAAGAAGTGAAATCAACAGAAAAGAGGGGCATCGATGAATCTGGGAATGTCGGTAGGAGTTTTGGGGACCGGCAAATATGTGCCGGAGAGAGTGCTGACAAACTTCGATCTGGAACAGATGGTGGAGACGAGCGACGAGTGGATCGTCACGCGTACGGGCATACGCGAAAGGCGCATCTGTTCTCCTGAGGAAGCGGCATCCGATCTCGCGTATCACGCTTCCCTTCAGGCGCTGGAACGGGCGGGGCTGACCGCTGAAGACATCGATCTGATCATCGTCGCGACGATCACGCCGGACTCGGCTTTTCCGTCAACGGCGTGCGTGCTGCAGGATCGTCTGGGAGCGAAGAAAGCGGCGGCGTTCGATCTGTCCGCGGCATGTTCCGGTTTCATATACGCGCTGGCTGCGGCGACGAGCATGATCGCTTCCGGCATGTACAGGCACGTGCTCGTCGTCGGAGCGGAATGCCTGTCGAAAATTACGGATTACACGGACCGCAACACATGCATTTTGTTCGGTGACGGAGCGGGCGCCGTCGTGCTCGGGCAAGTGCCGGAAGGACGAGGATTTCGCTCTTTCGTGCTCGGCGCGGACGGGTCCGGCGGCAATCTGCTGAATCTCGCCGGGGGCGGTTCGAGATGTCCGGCTTCCGAGCAAAGCCTGAAAGAGAAGAAGCATTACATATACATGGCGGGCAGCGAAGTGTTCAAATTCGCCGTCCGCATCATGGGTTCCGCCGCCCTGGAAGCTGTGGAGAAAGCCGGGCTGGCGAAGGACGACATCGATCTGCTCGTTCCGCACCAGGCCAATATCCGGATCATCCAGTCGGCGCTCGAGAAACTGAACTTGCCGGAAGAAAAATGCATGATCAATCTGGATAAATACGGCAATGTTTCGGCGGCCTCGATTCCGATCGCGCTGGCGGAAGCGGTGGAAGAAGGCCGGATTCGGGAAGGCGACCGCATCGTGCTCGTCGGATTCGGCGGCGGTTTGACGTGGGGAGCATCGGTGCTGGTCTGGTAACGGGACGATTCATGCTTTGGATGAATGGATCGCTGGAAGAATGAATCGATGATTTCGGATGAAAAGCGGTATGAGGAGTTGGCAAAATGGGAAAAACTGCATTTGTCTTTCCTGGTCAAGGGGCGCAGTCGGTCGGCATGGGGCGCGACGTTTATGAAGCGCATGACGGCGCCAGAAAGCTGTTTGAACAAGCGAACGAGGCGCTCGGTTTTGAACTGAGCGAGTTGATCTTCAACGGCCCCGAGGACCAATTGAAGCTCACGGTGAACACGCAGCCGGCGCTGCTCACGACGAGCTGCGCGTATCTGCATGTGCTGCGGGAAAGCGGGATCACGGCGGATTACGTCGCGGGTCACAGTCTCGGAGAATACAGCGCGCTCGTATGCGCCGGCGTCATGTCGTTTCAGGATGCGGTGCGCACGGTCAGACTGCGCGGCGAATTCATGGAACAGGCCGTTCCGGCGGGTCTCGGCACGATGGCGGCGGTTCTCGGCGCTGAGCGCGAAGCGCTGGCGAACCTGTGCAAAACCGTGAGCGAGGAGATCGGCGCGGTGGAGATGGCGAACGTCAACTGCCCGGGGCAGATCGTCGTCTCCGGCACGGTGCAGGGAGTGCAGGCGATCGCCGAGCGGGCGAAGGAGATCGGCGCGAAGCGCGTCGTGCAGTTGGAGGTGAGCGGACCTTTCCATTCGTCGCTGATGCGGCCCGCCGCCGAAAAGCTGCGCTCCGTGCTGGAACGGACGGGCATGCGCGATGCGGACATTCCGGTCATCGCCAATGTCACGGCCGAACCGGTCACTTCGGCAAGCGAGATCCGCGCTCTGCTCGTCGAGCAAGTCGTGTCTCCTGTGCTGTGGGAAGATTCCGTCAAACGGCTTGTCGCCGAAGGGGTGGACACGTTCGTCGAGATCGGTTCGGGCAGCGTCCTGACCGGACTGATCCGCAAAATAGACCGCTCGCTCAATGTGTACACGGTCAATTCGTTGGAGTCGCTGCGGCAAGCGGCGGAAAGTCTTCGCGCATCATCGGAGGCGTAGGGCATGTCCGCGCAGGCATGCGGCGCGCAGACGGAACGAAGCGGCGATGGCGCGCATAAGACGCGTGTAAGGCAGCGAAGATTTTGGACAAGCAAAAAGTTTGGATCGCACGAGGTAACCGCGTGATCACGCGAGTTTTTTCAAATGCGACAAGGTTCGCCTGAACAGTCGCCCGGCAAGAATCGGTGGTGACGCGTGCTGGATCATAGGCGAAAGAATCGCGTCAGGCAAGTTTTTGATAAAATCATGCGTTCAGGAAAAAGGGTTTTGCGAAGGAATGAAGTATTAAAATAATGAAGTTTTTGACATGCGCGAAGCTATTTTCCAAATTCTTGAATGCGCGTTAAGTTGCGTTCCGTTGCGTGATGGTCGAACTTCCGGCGAAGTTCTCGCCGTGCGCTCCGTGATCAAGGGGGCGTTCGCCGAAACCGGACAAGATCCGGCGTGGACAAGATTTGTGCGTTCAGAATATATATAGTAAGTCTTGCGAAACTTGTGCGTATTTTGTGCCGATACAGGCGAGGAACGTTGTGAGAGAGGAGATGGTTCCATGAATCTGGAGGGTAAAGTGGCGCTCGTGACCGGCGCGTCGCGGGGAATCGGAAGAGCGATCGCGATCAGTCTGGCGGAGGCCGGCGCCGATGTTGCGGTCAATTACGCGGGCAACGAGCAGGCGGCCCAAGAGACCGCCGACGCCGTGCGCGCGCTCGGCAGACAAGCCATCACGGTGCGGGCCGACGTCGGAGATGCGGAGCAGGTCGAGAATATGGTGAAGCAGGTGCTGGACCATTTCGGCAAGCTGGACATTCTCGTGAACAACGCGGGAATTACGCGCGACAATCTTCTGATGCGTATGAAAGAAGAAGAATTCGATCAAGTTATTAATACGAACCTGAAAGGCGTATTCAACTGCATGAAAGCCGTCACCCGTCCGATGATGAAGCAGCGGTACGGCCGCATCATCAATATTTCATCGGTCGTGGGCGCCGTCGGCAATCCCGGTCAGACCAACTACGTCGCGGCCAAGGCCGGCGTGATCGGCATGACCAAAAGCGCGGCGAAAGAGTTGGCGTCGCGGGGCATCACGGTCAACTGCGTCGCCCCCGGCTTCATCGAGACCGAGATGACGGCGCAGCTGAGCGAAGACAACAGGAACTCGCTCCTGAATCTGATACCGCTCGGCCGCTTCGGACAACCGGAGGATATCGCGCGCATCGTCCGCGTGCTCGCATCCGATGATGCGTCCTACATGACCGGTCAGACGATTCACGTCGACGGCGGCATGTACATGGGCTGATGCACCCAATTGTCATATAGCATTTTGGCGGCAATTCTACTATAATACCAAGAGGGAGGTGAACCGGATGTCCGACGTTTTCGAACGCGTGAAGCGCATTATCGTGGATCGCTTGGGTGTGGATGAATCTGAAGTGACTCCAGAAGCATCTTTCAAAGATGACCTGGGTGCTGATTCATTGGATATTGTAGAGCTCGTAATGGAACTCGAAGATGAATTCGACCTGGAAATTTCCGATGAAGATGCTGAGAAGATTTCGACTGTGGGAGAAGTGATCTCGTACATAGAATCTCACAAGTAATGTCATAAGTCCCGTTCATAAACGGGACTTATCCACATTTGATTGTGGGATGCTGCAACTGGCGGGCACTACATCCGATATCCTTGCCGAGGTGGGTAATGATGAAACAAAGAGTTGTGGTAACCGGTATGGGGGCGATAACGCCGATCGGTTCTGATCTGGATACATTATGGAATAATCTGATTTCCGGCAAGTCAGGCGTATCGAAGGTGACGGCTTTCGATGCGAGTGAGTTGCCGACCCAAATCGCTGCCGAAGTGAAAGATTTTAATCCGGAAGACTACATCGACAAGCGCGATGCGAGACGGATGGACCGATTCGTTCATTTCGGACTGGCCGCCGCTTTGAAAGCGCTGCAAGACGCGGGGCTGACGGTTGGGACGAACGCCGATCCCGAGCGCGTTGGGGTCATCGTCGGTTCCGGCATCGGCGGACTCGGAACCTGGGAGGATCAGCACACGACGCTGTTGGAGAAAGGACCGAAACGGGTAAGTCCGTTCTTCATTCCGATGATGATCGCGAATATGGCTTCCGGTCATATTTCGATGCTGACGGGAGCCAAAGGGCCGAATACGACGGTCGTCACCGCGTGCGCCACGGGAAGCCACTCCATCGGCGATTCGTTCCGGATCATTGAGCGCGGCGACGCGGATGTGATGATCTGCGGCGGTGCGGAAGCGGCGATTCGCCTTGTCGGCATGTCGGGATTTTGCGCATTGCGCGCAATGTCCACGCGCAACGATGAACCGGAACGGGCGAGCCGACCGTTCGACAAGGACCGCGACGGATTCGTCATGGGGGAAGGCGCAGGCGTGCTGGTTCTGGAGTCGCTTGAACATGCGTTGCGGCGCGGTGCCCGCATTTATGCGGAATTGGTCGGCTACGGAATGAGCGCGGACGCGTATCATATGACCGATCCGGCTCCCGGCGGCGAGGGCGCGGCGCGCTGCATGCGGGCAGCGATCAAGGACGCGGGCCTCAGGCTCGAGGAAGTGGATTATATCAATGCGCACGGCACATCGACCCCGGTCGGAGACAAGTCTGAGATCGCGGCGATCAAGTCCGTATTCGGGGAGCATGCGAAGCGGCTTGCCGTCAGTTCCACGAAGTCGATGACGGGTCATCTGTTGGGAGCGGCCGGCGGCGTGGAAGCGATCATCACCGCTTTGACGATCAAGCACGGCATGATTCCGCCGACGATCAACGTCGACAATCAGGATCCCGAATGCGATCTTGATGTCGTGCCGAATGTGGCGCGTCATGCGGAAGTCCGGACGGCGATGTCCAACTCGTTCGGCTTCGGGGGACATAACGCTACACTGATCTTCAAAAAGTATGAAGCGTAACGGTCTGCCGTACGGCAAAGCGCATGTTTGAGAACTGTCGAGGTAAGTTTGCGTAAAGGAGCTTTGTTCCCATGCACCGTGATTTACGAGAGTTGGAGCAGAAGTTGGATATCCGTTTCAAGGATCGCAGGCTGCTCATTCAGGCGTTCACGCATTCTTCCTACGTGAATGAGAATCGCGGCAAAGCCATGCACAACGAACGTCTGGAATTTTTGGGCGACGCCGTGCTGGAACTGTGCGTATCCGATTATTTGTATCAGAGGTATCCGAAACGTTCGGAAGGAGAACTGACGAAACTCCGCGCTTCGATCGTTTGTGAACCCTCTCTCGTAGAATTTGCCAACTCTCTTGAATTCGGATTGTATGTGCGTCTCGGAAAAGGAGAAGAGATCACAGGCGGGCGAAGCCGGCCGGCTCTTCTTGCCGACGTATTCGAAGCGTTTATCGGCGCTCTGTATCTGGATCAGGGGATAGCGGCGGTCAAGGCATGGCTGGATCGCGTCGTCTTTCCGAACATTGCTCATATCGAACAGCCCCAGTTCTCGGACTACAAGACGAGATTGCAAGAATACGTTCAACAGCATACGCTGGGCGAACTGGAATACCGCATTGTCGACGAACAGGGCCCCGCGCACGACAAGTTTTTCGTCTCAGAGGTTTATATGAACGGACTTAATCTCGGCAGGGGTTCCGGTCGTACGAAGAAAGAAGCTGAACAGCAGGCTGCTGCTGAAGCGTTAACCGTACTGATGCATAAGGGTTAAAGAAGCGACTGTCGGCTTACACCGGCAGTTTTCTGTTAGGTGGGTATCCGAATTTCTGTACGTTCTTCGTATAGGTCACGAATGGGGTGAGGTCATGTATCTGAAGCGGATTGAGCTGAAAGGGTTTAAATCGTTCGCCGACCGCACCGAGCTGGAGTTCGTTCCGGGCATTACGGCCGTCGTCGGTCCGAACGGCAGCGGAAAGAGCAACATATCCGATTCGATCCGCTGGGTGCTCGGGGAGCAGAGTGCGAAGTCGCTCCGCGGCGGAAAAATGGAAGATGTCATCTTCGCGGGAAGCGATACGAGAAAACCCGTCAACTACGGGGAGGTGTCGCTGACGCTGGACAATTCCTCCCAACGGTTGCCGCTGGACTATACCGAGGTGACGATCACCCGCCGCATTTTGCGGAGCGGGGAAAGCGAATATTTCATCAACAAGCAGCCGTGCCGCTTGAAGGACATCACCGAGCTGTTCATGGATACCGGGATCGGCAAAGAGGCTTATTCGATTATCGGCCAGGGTCGCATCGAAGAAATCTTGAGCACGAAATCCGAGGAACGGCGGGGCATTTTCGAGGAAGCCTCGGGCATCGTGAAATACAAAACGCGAAAAAAGCAGGCGGAGAAAAAACTGGAGGAAACCGAACAAAATCTCGTGCGCATTTCGGATTTGATCGCGGAGCTGGAAGGACAGATCGAGCCGCTGGCGGAACAGGCGGACAAAGCGAAGCGGTACAAAGAATTGAAGGAACAGTTGAAAGCGAACGAGATCGCTCTGTATGTGTATCAGATCGACCAGGTGCATGCGAACTGGCAGGAGTTGCGAAAGAAACTGGATGAGATGCAGCGGGAACAGCTCGAACTGTCCACCGTCGTCAGTCAGCATGACGCGCTTCTGGAGAAAGACCGTCTGGAAATCCGCAGGCTGGAGGAACAGTTGGAGCGGGAGCAGCAGCTTTTGCTGAAGGTCAGCGGTGAAGCGGAAAAATGCGACGGTCAGATCGGCGTCCTGCAGGAACGGAAGCACCACCTGGAGGACAACCGCAAGCAGACCGCCGAGAAGCTCGAAGCTTTGAGGAAGCGGATCGACGCCAGACGCAGCGAGCAGCTTGGCTTGGAGCAACGGTTGCGGGAGGTCGATTCGCAACTGAAGGATCTTCAGCTGCGCCTGCAGGAAGAACAGGCCCGCCTGCAAGGAGTCGAAGGAAACAGCGGCGCGGCGCTTGAGGAAGATCTCCGCGCGGAAATGCTCGAACTGCTGAGTTCGGCGGCGCATCACCGCAATGAAATCCGGTATTTGGAACAGCAGGAGGAATCGCTGAAGCGGCGGAAGGACAAACTGCTGCTCGAGATTGAACGTGCGGAGGGCGAGCGCGAAGAGGCGGCCGGACGGCGGACGAAATTGCAGGAGCAGTTGCGGGACGTATCGGCCTCTTTGCAGCAGTTGCGCGACAAGTATGCGGAGTTGGCGGAATCGCTGCAATCGAGCCAGCAGAAGCTTGAAGAATGGACAAGCCGGGCGCGGGAACTGCAGCAAAAACTTGACTCGCTCGCATCCAGACGCGATACGCTGCGCGAGATGAAGGACGACTTTGAAGGGTTCGCGCTGGGCGTCAAGACGATCCTGCACGCGCGAGACCGCCGGGAGCTGCGCGGCGTGCACGGAGCGGTGGCGGAGCTGATTCAGGTGCCCGAGAAGTATGAACTGGCGATCGAGACCGCCCTCGGCAACGCGCTGCAAAATATCGTGATGGACGATGAGCCGTCGTCGCGCGAAGCGATCCAGTATTTGAAGCGCAGACAGGCCGGACGCGCGACGTTTCTGCCGCTCACCGTCATACGCGGCCGTTCGATACCCGAACAGGACGTTCGCACCCTGCAGGCGATGGACGGTTACGTCGGCATCGCCGTCGATTTGATCGACTTCGCCGACCGGTACCGCCATATCGCGGAAAACCTGCTGGGCAATGTCATCATATCGGAAACGCTGGAACATGCGAACAAGCTCGCCGCTCGCCTGTCTTACCGGTACCGGGTCGTCACGCTCGACGGCGACGTGGTCAATCCCGGCGGTTCGATGACGGGCGGCAGCATCCAGAAGAAGTCGAGCAGCATTCTCGGAAGGCAGAGAGTGATCGACGAGCTTGAGCAGGAGATCGCGGCGCTGTCGCAGCAGCTTGAGCACGCTTCGGTGATGGCGGAATATGAGAAGCAGGAAATCAGGCGGATGAACGCCGAACTCGAGAAGCTCAGAATGAGCGGCGAGAACGGACGCCTGAAGGAACAGGAGATCCGTTCGCAGATCGAGCAGACCGAACAGGCGGTCCGCAATATCGAGCAGCTCATCGGCGTGTCGCGGCAAGATCTGAACGCGTTGCAGCGCGAGCAGGAACAGGTCGCCGAACGCAAGGCCGCGGCGCAGGAGCAGCTGTCGAAACTGGCGGAGGAAGAGGCTTCGCTGAACGAGCGAATCCGTCAGGCGGAGGAACTGCGCAAGTCGCAGGAATCGGCGCGGAGCGAGCTGCAGACCGAGCTTACGGAGATCAGGGTCAAGATCGCGTCCGTCACGCAGGACCGGACGGCGATGCGCAACCATGCCGCGCGGGTTGCGGAAGAGATCGCATCCCTGGAACAGGAACTTCAGGAAGGACAGGCGGCGCTGCGTGAACTGGAGGCGGAGATCGAGCGGACGATCGACGAGTTCAAGCGCTTGTCCGTGCAATATGAACAACTGACCGAACAACGCCGCGCCTGCGCGGAACGGATCGAATACATGCGCGCCGACCGTGCCGGCAGACAACAGGCGCTTGAGCAGGCGGAGAACGAGACGAGGGAGCAAAGGCAGAAGCTGAAAGATGTGGAGCAGGCGCTGCATCAGCTTGAAGTGCGCGTGAACCGCCTCGACGTCGAACTGGACAATCTGCTTAAAAACTTGGCGGAAGATTACGAGATCAGCTATGAGCTCGCCAAGGAGCGCTATGCCGCTCCGGAAGATGTCGCCGGAGCCCAGGCGGTCGTGCGCGATCTGAAGCGGCAGATTCAGCAGCTCGGCGACGTCAATCTCGGCGCCATCGAAGAATATGAACGGGTAAGCGAGCGCTACGATTTTCTGAACCGGCAGAAAAACGATCTCGTCGACGCGAAAAACGCGCTGTATGAGGTCATCCGCGATATTGAGCGCGAGATGGCGGATCGTTTCCTGCGGACGTTTGAACAGATCCGGAAACAGTTCAAACAAGTGTTCGTCAAGCTGTTCGGCGGCGGCCGGGCCGATCTCGTTCTCAGCGAACCGGACAACATTCTGGAGACCGGGATCGACATCATCGCCCAGCCTCCGGGCAAGAAGCTGCAAAACCTGCAGCTGTTGTCCGGCGGAGAAAAGGCGCTTACGGCGATCGCCCTGCTCTTCGCGATCATCCATGTGCGTCCCGTTCCGTTCTGCGTGCTGGACGAGGTGGAGGCGGCGCTTGACGAAGCCAATGTGTCGCGTTTCGCCGCTTATTTGCGGGAGTTTTCTTCACAGACGCAGTTTATCGTCGTGACGCATCGCAAGGGCACGATGGAAGAGGCGGACGTTCTGTACGGCGTCACGATGGAAGATGACGGGGTGTCCAAGCTCGTTTCCGTACGGCTGGAGGAAGGAAATCCCGTATCGGCATAAGGCTGCGGTGCATTCTGCCGAACGGACGGTTAACGGGCAGACGATTTGCGGGACGTTCGCGCGGATGGCCGGAAAAAACCGGCATTTCGCCGGAGCACGCGCCAATTTTGCTTATATGAAGGCGTAGTTGGATTTTTGAAGGCGGAGGTTGTCAGATGAGTTTTTTCAAGAAATTAAAGGAATCGATAGCGTCGAAAGCAGAAGCGGTTACGGCAAAATTCAGGGAAGGGCTGCAAAAAACGACGAGCGCTTTCGCTGAAAAGATGGACGACCTGCTGCGCAGGCACAGAAAGATCGACGAGCAGTTCTACGAGGAACTGGAAGAAATCCTGATCAGCGCCGACGTCGGGGTGAAGACGGTGATGGACCTGATCGAAGAGCTGCGGGCGGAAGTGAAGAAGCAGAAGATCGAAGATGCCGCGCAGCTGAAGCCGATTTTATCTGAGAAACTGATCGCGCTCATGGACGGAGGGGGCGAGCCGGTTCATCTCCGCATGAACGACGGCGAGCTTACCGTCATCTTGTTCGTCGGGGTGAACGGCGTCGGCAAAACGACGACGATCGGGAAGCTGGCGCATCGCCTGAAGCAGGAAGGCAAATCCGTTCTGCTCGCGGCGGGCGACACGTTCCGCGCGGGCGCCATCGAACAGCTGGAAGTGTGGGGCAACCGCGTCGGGGTGGACGTCATCAAGCACCAGGCGGGATCGGACCCGGCGGCCGTGATCTACGATGCGGTGCATGCCGCAAAACAGCGCAAGATCGACGTGCTGCTGTGCGATACGGCGGGACGTTTGCAGAACAAGACGAATCTGATGGAAGAACTGAACAAGATTTACCGCGTCATCGGCCGCGAAGTGCCGGGCGCTCCGCATGAGGTGCTGCTTGTCGTCGATGCGACGACGGGACAGAACGCTCTCAGCCAGGCGAAGCTGTTCGGCGAGAAGACGGGCGTGACCGGGCTCGTGTTGAGCAAACTGGACGGAACGGCCAAGGGCGGCATCGCGATCGCCATCCGCCATGAGCTGAACATTCCGGTGAAGTTCGTCGGGCTTGGCGAGAAGATCGACGATTTGCAGCCGTTTGATCCGGAACAATTCGTGCACGCGTTGTTCGCCGATCTCGTAACGGAAGAAGAGGTAGGATAAAAGCTGACGATAAATGGGGACCGGCACCCGGAAGACGGGCTGCGGTCCCCAATCTGTTTTGTTATCCTGAACTGTCCTTTCAGTCGATGCGGTATGTGAGCACCTGTTCCTTCAGCGTCTCCGCTTTCTCGGCCGCTTCCTCCACGGACGAAAGCGGGCGTTCGGTGTGAAGGGCCCCGATCATCCACCGGTTGATTTCCGGAACATAATGCGCGACGTCGATGTATCTGGCGATATCGTGGGTGATGTCGGCCCTGTCCTGAAAATCGTATATCCGGACGTTCTCATATTGCGACAGTTCCTCATAAATCGTCGATTTCAGGCGCGTGACCGACTCCAGATATTCGGGATTCTGCTTGTGGGCGCGCACATGCCAGAACACGCCGTACGGCGGGTAATAGAAGCGGAACTGCACGTCGGGATGGTTGCGGACCGCCGGCAGCACGTTTTCCCGGAAGTTGGCGAGCATGATGTCGTATTTGTACATCGACCGCGCGACGGGGCTCGGAACATCGATCAGTTGCTTCACTTCTTCCGCGGTGAGCGTCCGTTCGTTCCAGCCGAATTTGTACAGTTTCTCAATGTCGCGGTTTCGTCCGTCGCGTCGGAAATTGGCGGTCAATATTTCCCGCGTCCTTTGGAGCGGATACAGGCTGAACAAATAGCGGTAGTCGTTCCAGATCACGTCGTCCCACAGATAATAAGGGAACTCTCCCTGATCATCCTCGACATCATCGGGTTCGCGCGCAAAACTGTAAAAGTTCAGTTCCCACATGACATTGCGCAGGTCCGGATGGGAACGCGCGGCCAGTTCGAAGGCGAGCCTCATCTCCCGAGCCGTCGCCGATGGGATGGAGGCGTTGAAGCTTTGCACATTCCACACTTCATTCATATCCGATTCGACGAAATTGCGGGACATCGATGTTCCGATCACCAGCGTGTCGTAAGGGACGTTCTTGATCAGTCCCGGCAGCTGGTAACGCGCGTTCGTGGAATATTGGGCTTGGTACAATTTCGGAAGCCGGTAAAACGCGAGCGGGTCCATCACATAATTGAAGGCCATGACAAGGGCGATCGCGGTCACCAGCGAAACCGTGAATCTTCTGATAAACACCTGCATATCACCATCCGGGTTGCCTAAAAGTTAAAGTACAGAAATTCGCTGACCTGATTCAGATGCAAGACGGATGCGACCGCCAGCGACGCGACGAAAAACGCCCTTCTCCAGGTCGCGTTGTGCGTGTCGAGGAACGAGACGGAATTTTTCGCGAAAAGAACGATGAGCAGCAGAAGAAACAGTCCGAACAACGTATATTTGTGCTGCCATATTAACGCAAACGAAAGTTCTCGGACGCTGACCATGGCGTGCACGATGTTGACCGCGTCGGTGAAATTGTCGGCCCGGAAAAAGACCCAGGCGAACACAACGAATAAGAACGTAACGGCCCAGGCGATCGGCTTGGCGAGCGTGATGCCGGTTTTTCGCCACAGCCGGCAGACGACGGACGCCAGTCCGTGAAGAAATCCCCAGAAGATGAACGTCCAGCCCGCTCCGTGCCATAAGCCGCTGATGAGGAAGACGATCATGATGTTGACGTACGTCCGCGCGTTGCCTTTTTTGCTGCCGCCCAGCGGGATATATAAATAAGTCGTCAAAAAGCGGTTCAGCGTCATGTGCCAACGTTTCCAAAACTCCTGGATGTTGAGTGATTGATAGGGCGAGTTGAAGTTGACGGGCAGCCGGATGTTGAACAGGAGCGCGATGCCGATCGCCATGTCGCAGTAGCCGCTGAAATCGAAATACAGTTGGAATGTGTAAGACAGCGCGGAAATCCAGCCTTCCACCATATTCAATTGCACGGAACGGTCGAATCCTTCCTGCACCCAGATCGCCAGCGTGTCGGCGATGACCGTTTTCTTAAACAGCCCGATGAAGAAGATCGTCAGGCCTTTCTCGATGTTGCTCCATTGGATTTTGAATAGCGACGGGTTTTTGAACTGCGGGAACATCTCGTCATGCTTGACGATCGGACCCGCGATCAGCTGCGGGAAAAAGACGACGAACAGCACATATTCCGTAACCGTATGTCCCCTGGTTTCGCCGCGGTATGTATCGACGAGATACGCCACCTGCTGAAAAGTGAAAAAACTGATCGCAAGCGGCAGCACGATCTGCTGAACCCGTATGTCCGCCGAGAACAGGGCGTTCACGTTCTCGATGAAAAAGTTGAAATATTTGTAGTAACCGAGCATGCCCAGATTGACGATGATGCCGGCCGCGAGCACCGGCTTCGACGGTTTCCGGCGAAGAAGCTGAACGAATCCGTAGTTGAACAGAAGAGAAAACAGGATGACCGGAAGCAGCTTCGTATTCCAGAAACTGTAGAAAAACAGGGACGCTCCGATCAGCCAAAGAAAAGCCGCCTGCCGGAATCGGCGAAGCGCATAAAAAAGAATAAACACGACGGGAAGAAACATGAATATAAATTCATAGGAATTGAACAACATATCCTTGATCCCTCTGTTTGTCCGTATGGGCGTTCATCAAATGCGGGCAATCGTCAAATGAATCATAACAAACCTCGACATGAGTAGACAAGCAAACAATTTCCTTGCACATCCGGATCGCGGACAAGTCGTGAGCCGCAACGCGGATTGCCGGGCTGCGGGTTCGTGATGCGCGATCCGTGAATATGCGCATGGCGGAGGAGGAATGATAAGCCTATCACGATCATGCGGGGGATGTGAGGATATGCCTTGGTGGCAAGTGCTGCTTGTGTTGTCGATCATCATCACGTTGTTCGGCATATTTTACTCGATGCAGGCCGCAAGAGATGTCGAGAGCGGCAAGGAATTCGACCGCGGCGTGGGCGGGCGGGCGTCGAAGCATAAGATTCGCGCCAATCCGATTTTTTGGTCGTATATCGTGTTCGCCTTAGTCATCACCGCCGTGGCCATCTGTTATATTTTCATTTATCCGGACGGAGCGTTTTAACGGCGGGCGGGCAACCGCACGATCGAATTTCCTTAATAGAAGACGTCCCGGCAGAGACGTCCGACGGTTCAGTACGACGGACTGGGGGATCATTTCTATCGGAAAGGTGTTGTTCACAATGACGGATAAAAAAACGTACTATGTGTCGGTGCAGGCGGAGTCGATCATGGAGAACCAGGGGGACGCCGCCTATGAATTTGTGATCGTGGCCGATGACCGGGAAATCGGCGAACTGCAGGAACTGTTCGACGCATTGGAGGATGCGGATCAGATGACGGCGATCCGTGCGCATATTCCTTACGTGCAATATCACGACGATCCGGAAAACGACGATTACGACGCCCAGTTGACGGCGGTGTACAGGAAACTGTATGAACTGGGCACACCCGAAACGAAACGCCACATCGAAAGCATGGGGGTGCTCGGCGGGTTGAATTGACGGATGATTCGCTTGCAGGCGGACGTCAGCATCCCCGGGCGCAGGTGAATATACAGAGGAAAACCGACAGTCTCGTCAAAAGAATTGTCGGTTTTTATTTTGGGAAGACCGGGTGACAAGATTAACGGCTTGACACCGCGGCCAGGATCGCGTATGATGATATAGGCTGAGATGCTGTCAAGGGATTTGACTTTACACGGTTCTTTGGAGGCATGCCTGATGGCGAAGCATTCGTCAGAGCATGAGTCGTTGGCGAAGACGACGCGCATGAACTTTCTGTTTGACTGGTACGAACCGCTGCTTACGGACAGGCAGCGGACTTATATGCGGTATTATTTTTACGATGATTATTCGCTGGGCGAGATCGCGGCCGAGTTTGCGGTATCGAGGCAGGCGGTGTACGATCAGCTCAAGCGCGCCGAATCGCTTCTCGAAGAATACGAGGAGAAGCTCGGGCTGTATGCCAAGTACGAAGCGCGCAAGCGAACGATCCGGCAGATGCGCGAGACGATCGCGCAGTTGCCGGAAGAACAGCGCAGAAGTTTGGAACAGTCGCTCGAATATCTTGAGCAATTGGATAGATCGTGACGGGCGGATGCCCGGACGTTGACGGATAAGCGTTTTGTAAAGTCTGGTTCGGATTGGGGGTAATCCAGTGGCGTTCGAAGGGTTGGCCAGCAGGTTGCAGAACGTGTTCGGCAAGCTGCGGGGAAAAGGGAAGGTTACGGAAGAAGACGTCAATGAAGCGATGCGGGAAGTGCGCCTGGCGCTTCTTGAGGCCGATGTCAACTTCAAGGTCGTGAAAGATTTCATCAGCAAGGTGAAGGAACGCGCGGTCGGACAAGAAGTGATGAAAAGTTTCACGCCCGGCATGGTCGTCATCGACATCGTGAACAAGGAACTGACCGAGCTGATGGGCGGCACGCACAGCAAGCTCGCGCGGTCGAACCGGCCGCCGACGGTCATTATGATGGCCGGCCTGCAGGGTGCCGGTAAGACGACGACATCCGGGAAGCTCGCCCGCCTGCTTCAGAAGCAAAATCACAAGCCGTTGCTCGTCGCCGCCGACATATACCGTCCGGCAGCGATCAAGCAGCTGCAAATTCTCGGCGAACAGATCAAGGTGCCGGTGTTCTCGATGGGCGAGACGAATCCGGTCGAGATCGCCGTCAACGGTCTGCAATACGCGAAAGAACATCATCTGGACTACGTCATCATCGATACGGCGGGGCGTCTGCATATCGATGAGCAGCTGATGGATGAGCTGAAGCAGATTCGCGAAGCGGTGAAGCCGGACGAAATCCTGCTCGTCGTCGACGCGATGACGGGGCAGGATGCGGTGAACGTGGCGCAGAGCTTCAATGAACAGCTCGGGCTTACGGGCGTCGTGTTAACGAAGCTGGACGGCGATACGCGCGGGGGCGCCGCGCTGTCGGTCAAAACGGTCACCGGTTGTCCGATCAAGTTCGCGGCGATGGGCGAGAAGATCGACGCGCTCGAACCGTTCCATCCGGAACGCATGGCGTCGCGCATCCTCGGCATGGGCGACATGCTGTCGCTCATCGAGAAGGCGCAGGCCGCGATCGACGCCGAGAAGGCGGCGGAATTGGAACGCAAGATGCGCCGCGCGGAATTCACGCTGGAAGATTTCCAGCAACAGCTCGAACAGATTAAGCAGATGGGACCGCTCGATCAATTGCTCGGCATGCTTCCGGGAGTGGGCAAGGCCAAAGGGCTGAAAGATTTGAAGATCGATGAGAAGCAGTTGGCGCGCACGGAAGCGATCATCAAGTCGATGACGCGCGAGGAGCGGGAAAATCCCGATATCATCAACGCCAGCCGCCGCAAGCGGATCGCCAACGGCAGCGGCACCAGCCTGCAGGATGTGAACCGCTTGCTGAAACAGTTTGAGGATATGCGCAAGGTGATGAAGCAGTTCTCGCAGATGATGGGCGGCAACAAGGGAAAAGCGCTGAAAAAGCTGGCGAAAAACAAGGGATTCCGCTTCCCGTTCGGTTGAGCATCAATTGAGTACGGCGTACTCTGTGAAGGAGGTGAAGAAGTCATGGCAACACGTATTCGTCTGAAACGCATGGGGGCTCATAAAGCACCGTATTATCGCATTGTCGTAACGGATTCCCGTTCTCCTCGCGACGGTCGATTCATCGAAGAGATCGGTTTCTACAATCCGCTGACCGAACCGACCACCGTCAAGATCGACGAGGAAAAAGCACTGAAGTGGCTGAAAAACGGCGCGCAAGCGTCCGATACGGTACGCAGCCTGTTCAGCAAAGCCGGCATCTTGAAAAAATTCCACGAGAGCAAGCTGCAGAAATAACGTTTCGATTCGGGGGAATTTTAATGAAAGAATTAATCACCGTAATCGCAAGGCGATTGGTTGATCATCCCGAAGACGTACGCGTGGTGGAAATAGAGAAAGAGCATCTGATCGTGTATGAGCTGACGGTGCATCCGAATGATGTCGGCAAGGTGATCGGCAAGCAGGGGCGGATCGCGAAAGCGATTCGAACCGTCGTCACTTCAGCGGCGGCCAGACATCAGAAACGAGTGGCCGTCGACATCGTTTCGTAGGGCTGGGGGTATCCTCGCCCTTTTTTTGCAAGGAAAAGCCGAAGACCAAGGATCGAGGTCCGGACGTTTAAGCCAACGACGAGTCGCATTCGGCAAACGTTACGGTATATTGTTCGGGCGGACGGTTATGCTGGTAACAAAACGGCGGTTCGCCTCTTGGGTATAACCGTCCGGCGAAGCCGGGGCGTTTTTCCCCGGTCAGGCGCAGAGAAGGCGCACGGCTCAAGCAACGGAATGAATCAGATGGAGCGATGATGGTATGCAGGAGAAGTTTTACACGGTGGGAAAAATCGTCAACACGCACGGTCTAAGGGGCGAGCTCAAGATCGTGCCGACGACCGATTTCCCGGAAGAACGATTTAAAACCGGCAGCGAACTGGTCATCGAACACGAGAAACTGGACGACCGCGTGGTCGTCCATGTCGAGTCGGCCAGAATACATAAGCAAACCTATCTGATCAAATTCAAGGAGTTTCATGATATTAACGAGGTGGAACGCTTTAAGGGCGGATTGCTGAAGGTCAGTTCGAAATATTTGAACGAACTGGAGCCCGGGGAGTTCTACTATCATGAGATCATCGGATGCAAGGTCGTGACCGACGACGGCAAGGAACTGGGCGTCATTCGCGAGATTTTGTCGCCGGGCGCGAACGACGTGTGGGTCGTGCACCAGGAGAGAGGCAAGCCCGTGCTCATTCCTTATATTGACGACGTCGTGAAGCACGTCGATGTGAAGGAGAAGCGGGTCATCATTCATCTGATGGAAGGTTTGATCTGACAAGATGCGCATTGATGTCCTGACGTTGTTTCCCGGCATGTTTCACGGATTTGTCCAAGAGAGCATCATCGGCAAAGCCGTCGCGAAAGGCATCGTGTCGATCAATCTGATCAATTTTCGCGAATACGCGGGCAACAAGCATGCCACGGTGGACGATTATCCTTACGGCGGAGGCGGCGGGATGGTGCTCAAGCCGGAGCCGATTTTCCGCGCGGTCGAGGAGGCGGTGCTGCCGTCGTCTCCGGGCAAACCGCGCATCATCTTAATGTGCCCGCAGGGAAGGCCGTACACGCAGGCAGTCGCGGAACAACTGGCGCAAGAACGGCATCTTGTGTTCATTTGCGGGCATTATGAGGGCTATGACGAACGCATCCGCGAACATCTGGTGACGGATGAACTGTCGATCGGGGATTATGTGCTCACCGGCGGCGAACTGCCCGCGATGGTCGTCATCGACAGCGTCGTGCGGCTGCTGCCCGGCGCGCTCGGCAACGAAACGTCGCACGTAACCGATTCATTCAGCACGGGATTGCTGGAGCATCCGCATTACACCCGTCCGGCGGATTTCAGGGGCTGGAAAGTTCCGGACGTGCTGTTGTCCGGACATCATGCGCAGATCGCGGAGTGGCGGCATCGCGAATCGCTTCGCCGCACCTGGCTGCGCAGGCCGGATCTGCTGCTCGGGCGGCAGCTGAGCGAACAGGAAAAGAAGTGGATCGCGGAATGGGAAAACGAGCGCGATGCTGAGATTGCCGCCGAGCGGCAAACCGATGGCGGACGGGATGATCATCCATAACCCGCGTCCATAAGTCCCGTCGGCAAGTCGGACGGCCATGGATCGCCCGGCAGGCAAATGTTGCAGAAGTTGCGAAAAGATTGATGAGAGTTCTTGTCATGTGATGACAGTTATGATACCATATTATTTGTTGTGTTAAGGACGGGTGGTCCTCTGCCTGAGCGATGACTGGGTGTGTATGAACCCATAGCGGCATGAACACCTATGGTGGAAGGAGGTAGTCGCATGAATTTGCTGCAGGAGATTACGAAAGATCAACTGCGCAACGACATCCCCGCGTTTCGTCCCGGCGATACGCTGAGAGTATACGTGAAGGTTATCGAAGGCAGCCGTGAACGTATCCAGATGTTCGAAGGCGTGGTGATCAAGCGCCGCGGTGGCGGTATCAGCGAATCTTTCACCGTTCGCAAGATTTCGTACGGTGTCGGTGTTGAGCGCACGTTCCCGCTGCATTCGCCGCGGATCGACAGAATCGAAGTCGTTCGCCGCGGGAAAGTTCGCCGTGCGAAACTGTATTATCTGCGTGATTTGCGGGGTAAGGCTGCAAGAATCGAAGAAGAACGTTATTAATAGGAAGAACGGAGGCTTGCGCGCAAGCCTCTTTTTCATTTCTCCGCTTCCCGGTCAGCTTCTAAGCTGCAAATGACCGTGTTCTCATCTTTCTTTTCATTCGCGTCCTTGCTGTTTTCGCTGCGCTGCTTCGCGCCGCGTCCGTCCGAAGGGGAGCGGAGAACAACCGCCCGGCATAGCGGCCGCATGTTGTGTTAAGATTATAAGGGTGACGGAAAACGCCGGAAGCATCCGGTTTTGTTATGCAAAGGAGGTGCGCCATGACCATTCAGTGGTTTCCGGGACACATGGCGAAGGCACGCCGGCAGATCGAAGAGAAATTAAAATTGATCGACATCGTCATCGAGCTATTGGATGCGAGAATCCCTTTGTCCAGCCGCAATCCGATGATCGACGACATCGTGGGTCATAAGCGGCGGCTCGTCGTCCTGAATAAAGTCGACCTGGCCGATCCGGGGACGACGGAAGAATGGATTCATTATTTTGACGCATCGGGCTTGTCCGCGATTCCGATCGATTCGTCCTCAGGCCGGAACGTCCCGATGATCTTGTCCCGGAGCAAGCAGATTTTGCAGGATAAGATTGAAGCGCAGATTCGCAAAGGATTGACCCCGCGGCCGATACGCGCGCTGATCGTCGGCATTCCGAACGTCGGCAAATCGACGCTCATCAATCGGCTGGCAGGGCGAAACGCCGCGAAGACGGGCGATCGTCCCGGCGTCACGAAGGGGCAGCAGTGGATCAAGGTCGGCAAGGAAATGGAGCTTCTGGACACGCCCGGCATTTTGTGGCCGAAATTCGACGATCCGCTCGTCGGCCTGAGATTGGCGGCGACCGGAGCGATCAAGGAAGAGATCCTGAACGTTGAAGATGTTGCGTTTTACGCGTTGAAAGAGCTGATCGCGCATTACGGGGATGCGGTCAGACAGCGCTACGGGCTCGAATATGCGCAGCCCGATCTCGATAATCCGCAGGAGATCGTCGGAATCATGGAAACGATCGGGCGGAAGCGCGGCTGTTTGCAGGGCGGCGGCACGGTCGATCTGGAGAAAACGTCGCTGGTCATCCTGCGCGACCTGCGCAGCGGAAAGTTCGGCAGGGTCAGCCTCGAACGGCCGGTTGCGGCGGCGGTTGAGCAATGAGGCAAGCGGTGACCGGCATAAGAACAAGGCGGACATAAAGAAAGGGAGACGGTATGCTGGATTACGAGCGCGAACTGTGGGAACAGGGTTATCGCCATATCGCGGGGATCGATGAGGCGGGACGCGGCTGTCTCTTGGGGGACGTCGTTGCGGCGGCCGTCGTTTTGCCGGAAGGATTGGAAATTCCCGGAGTTGACGATTCCAAGAAGCTGAGTGCGAAGAAACGCGAGGAACTTTACGAACTCATCATGGATAAGGCGGTATCCGTCGGCATCGGCAGAGTCGATGCGCAGACGATCGACCGGATCAACATCAAGCAGGCGGCCAGGCTCGCCATGAAGCTGGCGCTGGAGCAGCTCACGCCGCAGCCCGATTATTTGCTGATCGATGCGGAGAAAGTGGAATCCCCGATCCGCCAGTTGTCCATAATCCAGGGCGATGCGCGCAGCCAGTCGATCGCCGCCGCATCGATCATCGCCAAAGTGACACGCGACCGGTTGTGTCTCGAATGGGATATGCAATACCCCGAATACCGGATCGCCGTACATAAGGGTTACGCCACGAAAGAGCATCGCGCCAATATCAAGGAATACGGCCCGTGTCCGCTGCACAGGCGCTCTTTTTTATCGAATATTTTGGCGGAGCAGCAGACATTGTTTTAAGCTTGGATCGCCGTAAGGCGGGTCCGGATTCGGACGACGGCGGAATCCGAAAATATGCCGCCCCTTGAGGCGGCGATACACGAGACGGCGTATCGGTTTTCAGGTTTGCCGGACCAAATGGACGCCGGTGTACACTTGGCAAGCCGGTATGCCGATATATAGGATATACGCGCACAATTCGGAAGCACAGTTCAAGTATCATGCGGTGCACGATCATCACGATACGTGAAGAACACGGTATGCTCGAAGCATGCAAAATGCGTTTTTTCACGCAGCATGGAACACGATTCATATGAGAGGGGGCGGTCGGATGAACATCGGACAAATGGCGAAGACGTTGATCGGGGAAACGCGCCCGCGCCCGCAGGATTCCAGGGAACTGGCGCTGCGGGACGGACAGGTCGTGCGCGGCGTCGTGCTGCAATTGCTTGACGGGCAGGAAGCGCTCATATCCGTTGAAGGCGTCCGCATTCGCGCCGTTCTGGAGACGCCGCTCCAGGTCGGTCAGGCAGCCTGGCTGCAGGTTCAGTCGCCGTTGCCGGACGGGCGCATCCATCTGAAGGCGATCACCGCGAATTCCGGTCTTGTGGCCGAGGATGTGATCGTGAAGTTGCTGCAACAGCTCGGATTGCAGGACCACCCTGTCCATCGCGAAATGATGCGTCAGGTGCAGGAGCTCGGCATACGCCTTCGGCCCGAAGAAGCAAGACAACTGTCCGCGTTTCTTCTCGAAACAACGACGCCGGAACATGCGGATGGGCATCAGGCGGCCAGATGGATTCAAAGCGCGGTCATCGCACGGCAGCGGGGGTTGCCCCTGACGGAGACGACCGTGTCAAGCATCGGCCGGGTATTGTATGACAGACCGCTTCCCGAACAGCTGTCGAACATTCACGCCCAGCTGACGCGGCTGCTCGATCACGGCCATTCCGGCGGTTCCGCTTTGCCCGATCCGGCGCGCGCCCTGCTCGTCAAGCTGGCGGACGCCGTCGGTCAATGGCTGGCGCTGTCCGCTGTCGGCCGCGCGCTGAACGGATCGGCTCATCCGGCGGACGGCGCGCCTTCGGCTGCGGATGGCAGATCGAATCAAGCGGGCGCTATGCCGCATGCGGCGCAGCCGTCAACCGATGAAGGGCCGGAGACCGCGCGTTCTTCCGTCGAGCCCGCCGCCCGGGCGTCCAACGAACGCGGGGCGCAATCCGTCTCGTTCAGAACCGGCGGAGAAGGAAACGGCAACATGCGTCCGGGTCCCGCCGCGAACGAGTTCGCCATGCGGGAATCCGTCGCTTCATCCGCAGGTCCGTTGAACGCGGCGCGCGTGGATCGGCCCGCCGGATCGTCGGGTCCGGTGACGGAAGCCGGGAACAACGCTCCGGCGAACCCGCCGTCCGGCATAAACGGAAATCGCGCCGCGTACGGCACTTCGGCGGAAAATGTGAATCTGACGGCGCGGCAACAAGGAGCGGCCGGCGCGGCTCTTCATGCGGATGCCCCCGCCGCGAGCGGTTCGCTGATCAAACAATTGCTGCTGATGCTCGGTTTCGGCCACGAACATGAGCTGCTGGAAAAACTGTATCTGCACCGGCAAACGTCACAAGCGGAAGGGAATCCGGGGCTTATGCCGGCAACCGCAGCGGCCGAGCAAGCGGAATCCGGATTGCTCGGATCGCCGGCTTCCCCGTCGTCCGCCGAATCGATCAAAAGCTTGCTGATGCAATCGGCGGCTTTGGAACAGTTGCCCGCGGCGCTTCGGGAATCGATGCAGCAGGCCGCGCAAACGATCACCGGGCAGCAGTTGCTCCTGTCGGCTGACCGGTCGGCGCCGCTGGCGCACGTGACGCTGTTCGTGCCGTTATACAATGAACGCGGCGAACCGTTTGCCAAGGTGCACGTGCATACGCGCCGCGACAGGCGCGGACGGCTGGACGGCGACAACTGCAATCTGTATTTTGATCTTCATCTTGCGACATTGGGCGATATGGTCATCGATGTGCAGGTGACGAAGCGGATCGTCTCGCTTCGCATTTACAACAATCATCCGGCGATCGAACGTCTCGTTTCGGAAGGCAAAGAACCGATGCAGCGGGCGATCGAACAACTGGGATATCGTCTGTCCCATTTGAAGACGATGCCTTTTCCCGAACCGGCCGCGACGGCGGCTGAGGATCGGCATCCGGATGCGCAGAACCAACTGGTTCGCCTTGCGTCGGCGAGCAGTTACAGGGGAGTGGACATCCGGATATGAAGGGCAAAAAGCCGGCTAACGGTTATCGCGAAAAAGCGGTTGCGCTCCGTTACGACGCGGATTCGATGGCGGCTCCCGCGGTCGTCGCGAAAGGCAAAGGGCTCGTCGCAAGGAACATGATCGAGAAGGCGAAAGAACATAACGTTCCGATCCAGGAAGACGCGTCGCTGGTGGAAGTGCTGTCGAAACTGGAGCTGAACCAGCAAATTCCGCCTGAACTTTACCAGCTGGTCGCGGAGGTGCTCAGCTTCGTTTACCGTTCGGATCAACGGGCCAAGGAATGGCGCGATGCCCATGGTTAGACCGGAGCAAGGCCGAAACGTCCGCCCGCCTTCCGTCCGCATCGATCGCAAAACGCTGGGCGCGTTGGGGGAAGAAGCGACGGTCAGGCATCTCCTCCTGCGGGGGTTCCGCATCATGGAGCGCAATTGGCGCTGCCGGTTGGGAGAGTTGGACTTGGTGGCGATGGACGGCGAACAACTCGTCTTCGTGGAAGTCCGGACGCGCGCGAGCGACGCGTTCGGCACGGGCGCGGAATCGGTTGACGAGCGAAAACGTTTGAAATTGCGGCAATTGGCGCAAGCTTATATGCGCGAAAAACAATGGACGCTCGATTTGAGCGTCCGCTTCGATGTCGTATCCGTAAGACTGCTTGGTCCCGATCGGTACGAAATCGATCATATCGTCCACGCATTCTGATATTGGCCGATGTCATTCGAACGATGGAGCCGTTTCTCATATTTATCTCATCTTTTCATTATAAAAGAATGCCGCTGGCGAACGCCGACGACAGGCGCGCGCAAGCGGCATCGTTTTTGTTCATGCGGCTTATTTATGCGGCACAATGGTTTTTCGCACCGTAAGCGACAGGAGGAACGCGATGACGGCGAAGACGAGACCGATCGTGAAGCTGGCGTGGATGCCGGCGTTGATCGCTTCGGCGTAGGTCGGGTTCGCCGCGGTTTCGAGATATTCCTTTTGCTTCGATTCCAGAATGCTCATGAAGAACGCCATGCCGATCGCGCCCGCGACCTGCTGCAGCGTGTTGAACAGCGCCGTGCCGTGCGGATAGTGATGCGGGGCAAGTCCGTTCATCGCATTCGTTTGCACCGGCATCATGATCAGCGAGATGGCGATCATCATGACGCAATGAAGCAAAATGATGACCGAAACGTTCGTTTCCAGCGTGACCCTCGTAAAGCCGTACATGACGCCGATCAACAGCAGACAGCCGGGGATGATCAATTTCCTCGGGCCGAATTTGTCGAACAGTTTGCCCGCGACGGGCGAGAACAATCCGTTCAGCACGCCGCCCGGAAGCAGAACAAGCCCGGATGCGAAGGCGGTGAGCAACATGGCGCCCTGCATATAGATCGGCAGCAGCAGCAAAGTCGAAAACATCGTCATCATGACGATCAGAACGAGAATCACCGCGATGCTGAACATCGGATATCGAAACACTCGAAAATCGAGCATCGGCTGCTTCGATTTAAGTTGAGTTGCGATCAACAGGATGAGAGCGATGCCTCCTAAGGCCAGAGAGACAAGCACCTCCGGCGAACTCCAGCCGCCGCCTTCGAGTTCCCCGGCGCTGCTGAATCCGTACACGATTCCGCCGAATCCGACGGTCGACAGCAAGATGGCGATCACATTGACCTTCGGCCGCGTAATGACGGACACATTTTTCAGAAAGAGAAACGCGATCACAATCGAGAGCAGCATAAACGGAAGGACAAGGAAAAACAGCCATCTCCAGCTGAGCTCGTCCAATATAAGCCCGCCGATGGTCGGACCGACGGCTGGCGCGAACATGATGACGAGACCGATGCTGCCCATTGCGGCGCCGCGATTTTCCGGCGGATAAAGCAGCAGGACGGTGTTCATCATGACCGGCAACATCAGCCCGGCGCCGAACGCCTGAATGAGCCGTCCGCACAACAGCCACCCGAAATGCGGCGCGATGCCGCTCACCAGCGTCCCCAGCGTGAAAAAGATGAGCGCGCCGATGAACATCTGCCTCGTGGTGAACCATTGAACAAGAATGGCGGAGATCGGCACGAGAATGCCCACGATCAGCAGGTAACCCGTCGACAGCCAGGTGATCGTCGTATAGGGAACTTGCAAATCTTCGCTCAAACGCTGAAACGCCACGTTCAGCAATGTTTCATTTAATATGGAGAAAAAAGCTCCGATGATCAGCGCGATCAGAATCGGCAACCGCTTCACGTTCGGAACGGGCGAAGTCATCGCGGCTTCCGTTCCCGTATGATTCATGCTTAACCCCACTCCTTTTTCAGTCTTCTTTACAAAGTTTTTATCATCAAAGCGACTTCCCTATTATGAAGACAAAGCGGAGCGGTGTCAACGCCCTCATGCGGGCGGAGGGAGCCCGAACCGGCCGTTCATTCGCCGATATGGAGCTGATCGAGCGCGCGGTATTGGATCGCTTCCGCGACGTGCGGCGCGTCGATCGTTTCGCTTCCTTCCAGATCCGCGATCGTTCTGGCGATTTTCAGGATGCGGTCGTGGGAGCGGATGCTTAGGCCGAGCGCGTCGTGATAGTCATGCAATAGCTGCTCGGCGTCGCGGGACATGATGCAGTATTTGCGCAATTTTACGCCGCTCAGCTCCTGATTCACAACAAACGGCTCCTGCCGATAGCGCGCCGCCTGACGCTCCAGCGCTTCGGCGACCCGCTCCCGCATCTCCGCGGAGGAGACGATCTGCGAATCGTCCTGAAGCTCGGCGTAATTCAGATGCGGCATCTCGACGTGCAGATCGATGCGATCCAACAGGGGACCGGATATCTTCGATATATACTGCTCTTTCTTGCAGGATGAGCAGGTGCACGTCCGTTTGCCGCGGGAACCGGAGTAACCGCACGGACAAGGATTCATCGCCGCGACGAGCAGAAATTTCGTCGGGAAGGTGATCGCCATTCGCGCTCTGCCGATCGTCACTTGCCCGTCCTCGATCGGCTGGCGCAGCACTTCCAGCACCGATCTCGAATATTCCGGCAGTTCGTCGAGGAACAGAACGCCGTGATGCGCCAGACTCACTTCCCCGGGGCGCGGGATTGGGCCTCCGCCGATCAATCCGGCGGTCGAGATCGTATGATGCGGGGCGCGAAACGGGCGTTCCCGCACCAGCAGCCCCTGCGCTTTCAATTTACCGGCGACGCTGTATATCGCCATCGTTTCGAGCGCTTCCGCGTCTTCCATAAGCGGCATGATCGTGGGGATGCGGCGGGCGATCATCGTTTTCCCGGAGCCCGGCGGTCCGATGAGCAGCATATGATGGCGGCCCGCCGCCGCGATCATCGCCGCGCGCTTCGCATGCCGATGTCCGCGCACATCGGCGAAATCGCCGCAATCGCCCGCCCCGTCGCCGATCAACGAAGCGACCGACGCAGATTCCGCCTTTCGGTTATGTTCACCGTTATCGCGCCGCTCGAGCTCGGCGGAGCGCCGCAGCAGGCCGTCCATATCGCGCAGATCGTGCAGCGAACGGATCGGCACGATCCGAATCCCGCCGATCAGGCAGGCTTCCGCCGCGTTATCCTCAGGCAAGATGACGCGCTCGAACCCCGCTTCCTTCGCCGCCGCCACCATCGGCAACACGCCGGGTACCGAACGCACCTTTCCTTCCAGCGACAGTTCGCCGAGAAACATCGTGCGCGCATAAGCTTCGTCGACTTCCCTTGAAGCCGTCAGAATGCCTGCGGCGATCGCCAGATCGAAAGCGGTTCCCTCCTTGCGTATGTCCGCGGGAGCGAGATTGATCGTAACGCGCTGCTGGGGATAACGGAACCCGGTGTTGTTGATCGCCGCACGTATGCGGTCGATCGATTCCCGCACGGCGGAATCCGGCAAACCGACAACCTGGCTGTGCGGGAGCCCGTTGGCGATATCGACTTCAACTTCCACAATATGTCCTCGTATTCCATGGATGCAACATCCGTAAACCTGTCCGTACAACAAAAAAAACACCCTTTCTGCTCTGTATTTGGCGGCATCGGAGCCGGTAGGATGCCCTTACCGGCGATTGCCCGGCGGCTGACGGCAGAGAAATAGGTGCTTCCTATTCCATTTCATGCATATTCGTTTGTCCTTCCATACATAATACTACATTGATCGGCAAATTCCTTCTCCATATGTAAAATGTGGGTTGAACCGATGTGTACAAAAGAACCGCGGGGTGAATTGATCATGATGCAGGAAAAGCCGTATTTTTGCCCAAATTGCCGTTCGAACCGGGTGAAATTCAACATCATCACGACCATGGCTCAGCGTTGCATGAAAGATGCCGTTACGGGAGAGATCATGTCCATCGACGAACCGCAAATGATCGAAGAGTCTGAGGCGACGGTTCAATGCCTCGTCTGCCGGTTTACGGGGAACGAGATGCGTTTCATCAGGCAGGCGGAACGTGAACCGAGAATCCCGTATGCATGACCGTTTTCGGACTTCTGCGGATTGCAGATGAGAGGAAGTTTATGAACGATTGGATGATGCGGCTTTGAACGTATTCCCGCAAGGTGACCGCAACGGGAATACTTTTTTATGTCCGTCCGCTCCGGTGTCCCGGTTCAAAAAATATGCGGCGGTTTCACAAAAATGTAAACAAACATTCAACGATTCGTGATACAATAGATAAGGTCTGTGCTGCAGCGCATAGATAGCGTTTGCATGCCCACATGTCGTGGACGAACTTTACATATTGTCGCAAGGCGGTTTATCCTAGTTCGGCCGGCCGTTTCGGCGTCGGTCGGGCAATTACACCCAGGCGCTTGATGTGATCAAGCTCCTTTCTTCATTCATGAATCGAACAGGAGGAGTAAGGATGAATATCCACGAGTATCAGGGTAAAGAAATACTGAAGCGCTACGGCGTCAAGGTGCCCGAAGGAAGAGTGGCATTCACCGTAGACGAGGCGGTTGCCGCCGCCGAGCAGCTCGGTTTGCCTGCGGTTGTCAAGGCGCAAATCCATGCCGGCGGACGCGGCAAAGCCGGAGGCGTCAAGGTCGCGAAGACGATGGAAGAGGTCAGACGCTACGCCTCGGACATTCTCGGCAAAGTGCTGGTGACGCACCAAACGGGACCGGAAGGCAAAGTGGTGAAACGTCTTCTCATCGAGCAAGGCTGCGACATCAAGAAGGAATATTACCTCGGCGTCGTCGTCGACCGCAGCACGGGACGCGTCGTCATGATGGGTTCGGAAGAAGGCGGCACGGAGATCGAAGAAGTGGCCGCGAAGTCTCCGGAGAAGATCATTAAGGAAGTGATCGATCCGGCAGTCGGCCTGATGCCGTTCCAGGCGCGCAAGCTCGCGTACGGCATCCGCATTCCGAACGAACTGGTGAACAAGGCCGTCGACTTTATGATCGGTCTGTACAATGCTTTCGTCGACAATGACTGCTCGATCGCGGAAATCAACCCGCTTGTCGTTACCGGCGACGGTGAAGTGATGGCGCTTGACGCCAAGCTGAACTTTGATTCCAACGCGCTGTTCCGCCACAAGGACATACTTGAACTGCGCGATCTGGACGAAGAGGACGAAAAAGAGATTCAGGCATCCAAATTCGATCTGAGCTACATCGCGCTGGACGGCAACATCGGCTGCATGGTGAACGGCGCTGGTCTTGCGATGGCGACGATGGACATCATCAAATATTACGGAGGCCAACCCGCCAACTTCCTCGATGTGGGCGGCGGCGCTTCAACGGAAAAAGTGACGGAAGCGTTCAAGATCATCCTGTCCGACCCGAACGTCAAAGGAATCTTCGTCAATATCTTCGGGGGCATCATGCGCTGCGACGTGATCGCCAACGGCGTCGTGTCGGCGGCGAAGCAAGTGGGATTGAACTGCCCGCTCGTCGTTCGTCTGGAAGGTACGAACGTTGATCTCGGCAAGCAGATTTTGAAAGAGTCGGGTCTGGACATCGTGACGGCCGACTCCATGGCGGACGGCGCTCAGAAGATTGTGGCTCTCGTAAATTCAAGATAAAGGATGTGACATGACATGAGCATATTGCTGGATAAAAATACGAAGATCATCACCCAGAATATGACCGGCAAGACCGGTATGTTCCATACGAAGAGTTGTCTCGAGTACGGAGCGCAGATGGTGGCGGGGACGGCTCCCGGCAAGGGCGGCATGAAGGTCGATTTCGAGCTTGACAACGGCAAAGTCGTCAGCGTTCCGGTTTTCAATACGGTCAAAGAAGCGAAGGATGCGACCGGTGCGACCGCATCCGTCATCTATGTTCCTCCGGCGTTCGCGGCGGACGCGATCATGGAAGCCGTCGATGCGGAGCTTGATCTCGTCGTCTGCATCACGGAGGGCATTCCGGTGCTCGACATGGTGAAGGTCAAACGGTACATGGAAGGGAAAAAGACGATTCTCGTCGGCCCGAACTGCCCGGGCATCACCACTCCCGGACAATCGAAGATCGGCATCATGCCGGGCTACATCCATACGCCCGGACATATCGGCGTCGTATCCCGTTCCGGCACACTGACGTACGAGGCGGTGCATCAGCTGACGACGCGCGGCATCGGCCAATCGACCGCGGTCGGAATCGGAGGCGACCCCGTCAAAGGTCTGGAATTCATCGATGTGTTGTCCATGTTCAACGATGACCCGGATACATACGCGGTGATCATGATCGGAGAAATCGGGGGCACGGCCGAAGAGGAAGCGGCGCAATGGATCAAGGCGAACATGAAGAAGCCTGTCGTCGGATTTATCGGCGGTCAGACGGCGCCTCCGGGAAAACGGATGGGACACGCAGGTGCCATCATCTCCGGCGGCAAGGGAACGGCTGCGGAGAAGATCAGAGTGATGGAAGCGTGCGGCATCCGCGTCGCCAAAACTCCTGCCGAGATCGGTTCGACGTTGGTCGAAGTGCTGAAGGAACACGGCATTCTCGAAAAGTGCATCACGGTGAAATAAGGCGCGGAAATCACAAGATCATTCACGCTGCCGTGATATCATGGTGTCATATTGATAGATATGTGCTGCCGTAACGGCAGATGAACTATCATACCGATAAATGCTGAATCTGTACCTGCAAATGAATATCGCGCGTTAGAAAAGGTAAGCAACCTTTCTCAGGTCGATCCGACGACGGGAAAGGTTGCTTTTTTCATAACGATCAAATAATTATAATGGAGTGTTGGTGCGATGAAGCATAGAGATGTATTGTTCGGACTAAAAGAAATACCGGGAATCGGGGAAAAGACGATCAGGAAGCTGAGGGAAGCGGTCCATCGGCTGGATGAACTGCCGTCGATGGATGTTGCGGATATGATGCGGCTCGGCATCGAGAAGCGGCGCGCGCTTCTGATCAAGCGGACGCTCAACGAATCGTTCGTCGACGAAAGGCTGGAACTGTACCGGAAGTCCGGCATCCGCACGATTGTGCTCGGGGATCAGGATTATCCCAAGCTGCTCGCATCGATTTCGTACCCGCCCACCGTTCTGTATGTGAAAGGCGATCCGAGTCTGCTGTCGCATCCTTCGATCGCCGTCGTCGGGACGAGAAGAGCGACGGTATACGGCAAACGGGCGACGCGCAAGCTCGTCTCCGAACTTGCGGGCTTCGGATTCGGAATCGTGAGCGGCATGGCGCGGGGCATCGACACCGAAGCCCATCGGACGAGTCTGACGGAAGGGGTTCCTTCCGTCGCGGTGTTGGGCACCGGACACGATATCGCATATCCGAAGGAAAACAAGCCGCTGATCGACCGCATGGCGGAAGAAGGAGCCGTCGTGAGCGAAATTCCGCTCGGCCAGCCGATCCGACAGGGGTTGTTTTACGTCCGCAACCGGATCATCGCCGGACTTTCGCTCGGCACGCTCGTCGTGGAAGCGGATGAAAACAGCGGAGCGCTGATCACGGCGCGCTATGCCGACGAAGAACACCGCGACGTGTTCGCCGTTCCGGGATCGATCTTCTCCTCACAAAGCGGCGGCACCCTGTCATGGATACGGTCCAACCGGGCGAAGTGCGTATCCTGCGGAGCGGATATCGCCTGCGAATACAAGCATGTCGTTCCCGGCTTGCGGCGTCCGGAGCAGCCGCGTTCCCAATCTCCCCTGCTTTCCGAGGACGAACGGCTCGTGCTTTCGTACTTGTCCGAACAGGAGGCGACGATCGATGATCTTTTGGTCAAAACGAATTTCTCGTTTGGACATTTGCATACAGTTCTGTTATCTTTACTAATTAAGAAACAGATCAAGAAATGTTCTGGTTCCGTATACGCATGCACACACTGACCTTAGGGGGAGGAATCACTGTGGCTGATTCGCTCGTAATCGTGGAATCGCCTGCCAAAGCGAAAACAATCGCCAAATATTTGGGCAGTAAATATATTGTCAAAGCTTCGATGGGCCACATCCGCGATCTGCCGAAAAGCCAGATCGGCGTTGAGATCGATAAAGGATTTGAACCGAAATACATTACGATACGCGGCAAGGGCAACGTGCTCAAGGAACTGAAAGATGCCAGCAAGAAAGTGAAGCATGTGTATCTCGCCGCCGACCCCGACCGGGAAGGAGAGGCCATCGCCTGGCATCTTGCGCACTACCTGGAACTGGATCAAAATGAAAAGTGCCGGGTCGTGTTCAATGAGATTACGAAGCAGGCGGTGAAAAACGCGTTCAAGTCCCCGAGACCGATCAATATGGATCTGGTCAATGCGCAGCAGGCGCGGCGCATTCTCGACCGGCTCGTCGGGTATCAGATCAGCCCGCTTCTTTGGAAGAAAGTGAAGAAAGGGTTGTCGGCGGGGCGCGTGCAATCGGTCGCCGTCAAGCTGATCATCGATCGCGAGAACGAGATCAAATCGTTCGTTCCGGAAGAATATTGGACGATCACGCTCAAATTGGCTCACGACGGACATGAATTTGAAGCGAAATATTACGGCCGCAACGGCGAAAAGGTCGAACTGAAAAATGAAGAAGAAGTTCGTCAGGTGTTGCGGGCGATGGAGGGCGCGAAGCTGATCGTTACCGAGGTGAAGGAACGGGAGCGGTTCCGCCATCCCGCCGCGCCTTTCATCACCAGTTCGTTGCAGCAGGAGGCGGCCCGCAAACTCAACTTCCGTGCCGCGAAGACGATGTCCATCGCCCAGCAGCTGTATGAGGGCGTCGACATCGGCAGGGAGGGCACCGTCGGGCTGATCTCTTACATGCGCACCGACTCGACCCGCGTATCGCCCGTCGCGCAGGAAGAAGCCCGCTCATGGATCTTGAACACGTTCGGCAAGGCGTTCGTTCCCGATGAGCCGCGCGTATACAACAGGAAAAATACGAATGCGCAGGACGCGCACGAGGCGATCCGTCCGACGTCGGTGGCGCGGACGCCCGAAGAGGTGAAACCGTACTTAAGCCGCGATCAGTACCGATTGTACAAACTGATCTGGGAACGTTTTGTCGCCAGCCAGATGGCTTCTGCGGTGCTGGACACGATGACCGTCGATATCGCCGCCGGAGACGAAGTGTTCCGCGCCGTCGGATCGAAGGTGAAGTTCCCGGGGTTTATGAAGGTGTACGTCGAAGGGACGGACGACGGCACGACCGAGGAGGAGAAACTGCTGCCGCCTTTGCAGAAAAACGACGTCGTCCAGCAGCTCGGCGTCGAGCCGAAACAGCATTTCACCCAGCCTCCGCCGCGATATACGGAAGCGCGGCTGGTCCGCACGCTGGAGGAACTCGGCATCGGCCGTCCGAGCACCTACGCTCCCACGCTTGAGACGATCCAGAAGCGCGGGTATGTGAAACTGGAGGATAAGAAGTTCGTGCCGACCGAATTGGGCATCGTCGTCACGCAACTGATGGAGGAGTTTTTCCCTGAAATTTTGAATGTGGAATTCACCGCGGAGATGGAAGAAGATCTCGACCATATCGAAGAGGGATCGGCCGACTGGGTACAGGTGCTCGACAACTTTTACGAGATGTTCAAGAAACGGCTCCGGTATGCGGAAGCCCAGATGGCGAACGTCGACATTCAGGATGAGGTATCGGATGAGACGTGTGAAAAATGCGGCAGACCGCTCGTCTACAAGATGGGAAGGTTCGGCAAGTTTCTTGCCTGCTCGGGATTTCCGGAGTGCCGGAACACGAAGCCGATCGTGAAGGATATCGGGGTGACGTGTCCCGGTTGCGGCCAGGGCAAAATCATCGAGCGCCGCAGCAAGAAGGGCCGCGTCTTCTACGGCTGCAACCGCTATCCGGAGTGCGAATTCGTCTCTTGGGACAAACCGGTCAACGATCCTTGCCCGCAATGCGGTTCGCTGATGATCGAGAAGCGGGCGCGCGGCCAGGTGACGATATCCTGCACGAAGTGCGACCATAAAGAAACGAACATAAAGGACCACGACGATCCGTCCGACGAGACATAATCGTCACTTGAAAGATTGCTCAACACAGCTGCATCAAATCATAAAGGATTCCACATCAATAGCAGATGAAGAACTCAACAGACGGAGGAGATAAGGTGGAGACGACCAGAAAAGTAACAGTGATCGGAGCAGGACTGGCCGGTTCGGAAGCGGCGTGGCAGATCGCCCAGCGCGGCGTGCCCGTCGTCCTATATGAAATGAGACCGGTGAAGATGACGCCCGCCCACCACACGGATAAATTCGCCGAACTCGTATGCACGAATTCGCTCCGCTCCAACCTGCTGACGAACGCGGTGGGCGTGATCAAAGAAGAAATGCGCATCTTGAATTCGTTGATCATCGGGAGCGCCGACCGGCACGCCGTGCCGGCGGGCGGGGCGCTGGCCGTGGACCGAGACGGTTTCTCCGGCGCGGTGACGGAAGCGCTGAAAAATCACCCGTTGATCGAGGTGCGTCACGAAGAGGTAACGGACATTCCCGACGGCATTACCGTCGTCGCGACGGGACCGCTCACGTCGCCCGTGTTGTCGGAAAAGCTGCGGGCGCTTACGGGCGAAGAATATTTGTATTTCTACGACGCCGCTGCGCCGATCATTGAAAAAGATTCGATCGACATGAGCAAGGTGTTCCTCGCGTCGCGATACGATAAGGGAGACGCCGCCTATCTGAACTGCCCGATGAACGAGGAGGAGTTCAACCGTTTCTACGAAGCGCTCATCACCGCGGAAGTGACGGAACTGAAAGATTTTGAAAAAGAGATTTATTTCGAAGGCTGCATGCCGATCGAAGTCATGGCGAAACGCGGGAAACAGACGATTTTGTTCGGACCGCTGAAGCCCGTCGGACTGACGGACCCGCGCACCGGAAAAACGCCTTACGCGGTCGTGCAGCTTCGGCAAGACAACGCCGCCGGAACGCTGTTTAATATGGTCGGCTTTCAGACGCATTTGAAATGGGGCGAGCAGAAGCGAGTCTTTTCCCTCATCCCTGGGCTGGAACATGCGGAAATCGTCAGGTACGGCGTCATGCACCGCAATACGTTCATCAACTCGCCGCTGCTGCTGAAACCGACCTATCAGTTGAAGAAACGAGACGACCTGTTCTTCGCCGGACAGATGACGGGCGTCGAAGGCTATGTGGAGTCGGCGGCTTCGGGACTCATCGCGGGAATCAACGCGGCGAATCTCGCGCGCGGACTCGACCCCGTCGTACCGCCTCGGGAAACGGCGATCGGCAGTTTGGCGCATTATATTACCGAAACGGATCATCGTCATTTTCAGCCGATGAACGCCAATTTCGGACTGTTTCCTCCTCTGGCCGACCGGGTTCGGGACAAGCAGAAACGAAATGAGATGCTGGCGCAAAGAGCGCTGCAAGCGGTGAAGAAGTTCGCTTCACAATTGCAATGAAAATGTCGATTGTGATACGATGAATTTTGATTTCGAATCATGACTTATGGTCGTCCCAACCCTCCCGATCACGACGAAGAAGGTGACATGTATGTTGGATCACCAGCTTGACCTGTTTCTTCGTTATTTGCGCGCCGAAAAGCATGCTTCGGAACATACCGTTCAACAGTACGGTCTGGATATCAGACAGTTCATAGACTATATGAACCAAGAGGGGATTGCCGACTACTCGGCGGTGACCGTTCTCCACGCTCGCTCTTATCTGGCAAAATTGCAATTACGGGATTATGCGAGGCGCAGTATAGCCAGAAAATGTTCGGCGCTGCGCTCTTTCTATATCTACATGTTGCGCGAGCGCATTGTCAATTCCAACCCGTTCGCCCAGGTGCAGACGCCCAAGTTGGACAAGAGATTGCCGAAGTTTCTGTATCCCGACGAAGTGAGGGCGCTTTTGGAAGCGCCGGATCCGTCCACGCCGATCGGCTTGCGCGACCGCGCGATCATGGAGACGCTCTATGCGAGCGGCATGCGCGTCGGAGAACTCGTCGGCCTGAACGTGTCGTCGGTCGATTTTGCGAACGGCGTGGCGCTCGTGATGGGAAAAGGCGCTAAGGAGCGATATGTTCCGCTCGGCGAATATGCGCTGCTGGCGATCCGCGATTACCTGGATCGGGCGAGACCCGTGCTGTGCAAACATCCGGAAGAGCGGGCGCTGTTCCTGAACACGAGAGGGGGACGCATCCATGATCGGGCCGTGCGGCGTTTTCTCGACGAGTATGTTGCGAAGACGGCGGAACTTCACAAGATCAGCCCGCACGTGCTCCGGCATACGTTTGCGACCCATATGCTGGAAGCCGGCGCCGATCTCCGAACCGTGCAGGAGTTCCTCGGTCACGCGAACATTTCGACGACTCAGATCTATACGCACGTGACGCGGGATCATCTGCAGTCCGTTTACAACCGCGCGCATCCCCGCGCATGACGGATGAAGCTTCGTGCCGGGATGATCATGCGTTCGCCCGGCAATCGGATCGCGCGCATCGCGCGTAAAGCGCGCCATCACGAAAGAAGAGGAGGATCACGATGGAGATGAATTTTCATGCCACGACGATATGCGCCGTCCGGCATAACGGGAAAGGCGCGATTGCCGGAGACGGTCAGGTAACATTCGGCCAGCAAATGATCATGAAACATCAGGCGCGTAAAGTGCGTCGTTTATATCGCGGCAAGGTATTGGCCGGATTCGCGGGTTCGGTGGCGGACGCGATCACGCTGTTTGAAAAATTCGAAGGAAAGCTGGAAGAACACCAGGGCAATCTTCAGCGCGCCGCCGTCGAACTGGCCAAGGAATGGCGGTCGGACCGCGTGTTGCGCAGGCTGGAGGCGATGATGATCGTCATGGATCGCTCTTCGCTGCTGCTCGTCTCGGGTAATGGCGAAGTGATCGAACCGGATGACGACGTGCTGGCGATCGGGTCGGGAGGAAGCTTCGCGTTATCCGCCGCGCGGGCGTTGAAGAAGCATGCCGGTCACCTGGACGCCAAGTCGATGGCTTACGAGGCGTTGAAGATTGCTTCGGAGATCTGTGTATATACGAACGACCACATTCTGGTCGAAGAGATCGAATAGTTCGGGGAAGGAGTGAGGAGCAGTGGAAAACAAACAGGCGCTGACTCCGAGACAGATCGTGGCGGAGCTGGACAAATACATCGTAGGTCAGAAACAGGCGAAAAAAGCGGTCGCCCTCGCGCTTCGCAACCGATATCGGAGAAGTTTGCTCGATCCCTCGATACGCGACGAAATCATGCCGAAGAACATTTTGATGATCGGCCCTACCGGGGTGGGCAAGACGGAGATCGCAAGGCGTCTGGCGAAACTGGTTAATGCGCCGTTCGTGAAGGTCGAAGCGACGAAATTCACCGAGATCGGCTATGTCGGCCGCGATGTGGAATCGATGGTCCGCGATCTCGTGGAGACGTCGATCCGCATGGTGAAAGCGGAAAAAACGGACCAATTGAAAGATAAGGCGGAAAAGCTGGCGAACGAGCGGATCGTATCCATTCTCGTGCCTTCCGCCCAGAGAAAGAGCGGGCTTCGCAATCCGCTGGAAATACTGTTTCAGCAGCAGCAGACGAATGAACGCGAAGATCAGATCGATCAGGATATCGCGGCCCGGAGAGAGGAAGTTCGCAGAAAATTGGCCAACGGCGAACTGGAGACGCAGCAGATCGAGATCGAGGTGGAAGATAACGCCCCATCGGTTTTCGACATGCTGGCCGGACAAGGCGGCGACCAGCTCGGGATCAATATGTCGGAACTGTTCGGAAACTTTTTGCCGAAGCGGATGAAGAAGCGCAAGCTGACGGTCGCAGAGGCTCGGAAAGTGCTTACGAATGAAGAGGCGCAGAAACTGCTCGATATGGATGAGGTGATCCAGGAGTCGATTCGGCGCGCCGAACAGTTCGGGATCATCTTCATCGATGAGTTCGACAAAATTGCGAGCACGGGGCGGGGTTCCGGTCCCGACGTGTCGCGTGAAGGCGTGCAGCGCGATATTTTGCCGATCGTCGAAGGTTCGACGGTGATGACGAAATACGGGCCGGTGAAGACCGATTACATTCTGTTCATCGCCGCGGGAGCGTTCCACAACGCCAAGCCTTCGGATCTCATACCGGAGCTGCAGGGGCGGTTCCCGATTCGCGTTGAACTGAACAACTTGAGCATGGAAGATTTCGTATCGATCTTGACCGAGCCGAAAAACGCGCTCACCAAGCAATACGCCGCGCTTCTTGAAACGGAAGGCATACGCGTGGAGTTTTCCGAAGAAGCGATCAAAGAGATGGCTAGGATTGCGGTGGAAGTGAATTCGAGCACCGACAACATCGGAGCGCGCAGATTGCACACGATCCTGGAGAAACTTCTGGAGGATCTGTCCTTTGAGGCTCCGGACATCATGCTGGAAAGCATTTTGATCACCCCCGAATACGTGCGGGAAAAACTGAACGATATTGCACAAAATAGAGATTTGAGTCAGTATATACTGTAAAGGCAACGGATAGAGTAGTGGAGGATAAAAATGAATTTATTAACGAAAACACGCAGCTTGAATCGATTGTTGCAGCAAGCCGCCGGACAGCATGTGAACTTCATGGAAATGGCGGAAGTTTTGCGCGATACGATTAAAGCGGATATCTATGTGTTGAGCAGAAAGGGAAAAGTGCTGGGTTATGCGACTGCCGGTTTTCTGGAATCGGAAAAGTCGCGCCGGATTTTGTTTGAGGAACGACGCATTCCGAGTGAGGTCAACGATCTGTTGCTGCTGATCTCGGAGACGACGTCCACATTGGACTTGCCGTTCGGTGCGGAGGAAGTGAACGCTCTGTTCGAACATCCGTACATCACGATCATTCCGATCGTCGGCGCAGGCAACCGTCTCGGTACGCTGATCTTGTCTCGCGCCCAGGAGCAGTATGTGGAGGATGATTTGATACTGGCCGAATACAGCTCGACGATCATCGGCATGGAGATTTTGCGCGAAAGGGCGGAGGAGATCGAGATCGAGGCGCGCAGCAAAGCGGCTGTGCAGGTGGCGGTCGGGTCTCTGTCGTTCAGCGAACTGGAGGCGGTCGAGCTCATCTTCGAGGAACTGGATGGCGTGGAGGGCTTGCTCGTCGCCAGCAAAGTCGCGGACCGGGCGGGAATCACGCGATCGGTCATCGTGAACGCGCTGAGGAAATTGGAGAGCGCGGGAGTGATCGAGACGAGATCGCTCGGCATGAAGGGTACTTATATACGCATCCTGAACGACAAGTTGCTCGATGAATTGAAACGAAAGTGAATCCGACAGCGATTCCGTGATATAAGGAACAGACGCAGGGATTTCTATCATCCTTTGACAGACGATGGGAATCCCTGCATTTTTATGCTTTCAATTAAGTTTGACGGTGGATATTCATGAAATTACAGGTTTCATTACCTGCGCACACCCAGCCAACATATGTGAGAACAGCCTGAGTTATCTAAGTAATAAGCAATTTTTTGATAGGAAATTGTCGAAATAAGAAGGAAAAAGGTCGCATGCGTGGAATAAGAAATAAGAATTCTTTTGCTTGGAGGTGAGAATGCATTGTTCAACACGCAGGCTCTTACCTTACTGGAACGGTCGCTGGACGCGGTTTCCTTGCGCCACAGGGTGATCGCGAACAATATTGCCAACGTCGACACACCGAATTTTAAGCGATCGGAAGTCCGGTTCGAGCAATATTTGCTTCAGGAGATCGAGGCGGGCAAACGCCGCATCGAAGGGAAGCGGACCGACGCGCGGCATATCCCGATCGGGCGATCATCTTCAAGCAGCTTGCGGGCCGAAGTCGTAACGGACGACTCCACGTCGTTCAACAACAATAACAATAATGTGGATATTGAATATGAAATGACGCTCTTGGCGGAAAACCAGCTCAAATACAATCTGTTGATTGAGCGGACCAACGGATACTTCAAGAGCATTCGCACGGCCATCGATAGGAGATGATGTATAAGATGTGGAACAGCTTTCAGATCAGCGCATCCGCGTTGACGGCCCAAAGATTGCGGATGGATGTCATCGCATCCAACATCGCGAACGCTGAGACGACGCGAGCGCAGTATGTTGACGGACGCTGGGTTCCTTATCAACGCAAGCTCGTCGTCATGGAGCCGGCGAAGCCCAATCGTTCGTTCAAGTCGGTATTCGACAAGTCGTTGCGGCAACCGGTCGGACAAGGCGTGAAAGTGACGAAGATCACGCACGACGCCGAACCGTTCAAAAGAGTGTACATGCCGACCCATCCGGATGCGGACGAATCCGGCTATGTGCTCATGCCGAACGTCGATCTATTGAAAGAACAGGTGGATTTGCTCGGTGCGGTTCGTTCATATGAAGCGAACGTAACGGCGCTTAACGCTTCGAAGTCAATGTTCATGAAAGCGCTCGAGATCGGCAAGTAACGCGGTCGATGAACTTCAGGCCGCGGCCGGCGCCGGGCTACAGCAACTAAGGCGGGAGGAGGGACATTAATGATCGAACAAGTGCAGCTGCTTACTCTAGCGCCCAAAACGATGCTCAATACCCAAGAGGATAAAACTCGCGTCAATGCGATCGACGTGACCAAATCGTTCGGACAAATGTTGGATGAAGCGCTCCGTTCTCTGGATGCGCAGAAACAAGAAGCGGATCTGTTGACGAAGCAATACGTGACAGGGCAAATCTCTGATGTTCACAGCGTGATGATCGCAGCTGAAAAAGCTTCGCTTGCCCTTGAACTGACGGTTCAGATCCGCAACAAGGTCATCGAAGCGTATCAAGAAATTATGCGCATTCAGGTATGAATATTCACAGCCTTAACAACTAGAACAAGATTCGCAGAATAACGCTGATGAATAGATGGGGTGACTCCGTGAACGAGAAACTTAGTCAGTACCGGAGGCGCGCTCTCGAGTACTGGAACAAATTTAGCCGCATACATAAGATTCTAATCGTTTCAATCATCGCACTCATGTTGTTCACGATCGCACTGGTCGTCTATAACGCTTCCAAGACGGAGTATTCGGTCGCTTTTAAGAATCTCGACCAGACTGACGCTGCAGCGATTAAAGAGTATCTGGACTCGCGGGGAATTCCTTACCGTTTCACTCCCGATATGAGTGCTGTCGGCGTTCCTACGAAATATGTGACGGAAGTGAAGGCAGCTGCGGTGCAGCAGAACCTGATCCACAGCGGATCGATCGGTTTCGGGATCTTCACCCAAAATATCGGATCTTTTGGGATGACGGATAATCAGTTCCAAGTGCTTAAAGTGGACGCATTGGCCGGAGAGATTGAGAAACTGCTCTACGAATACAAAGGAGTGACGAAAGCGGTCGCTGTCGTCAATCTTCCTGCGGAAAAAGCGTTTATCGATACGGAGAGAGAGAAGGAAGCGAGCGTTGCCGTTCAGCTCCGTTTCGAACCCGGCTACAAACCGGATACCAAGCAGATCGACAGCATGTATCGAACCGTGCTGATGACGTTGCCCAATCTGCCGCTGGAGAACATCACCATCGGCGATCCGGAAGGGTTGCTCATTCCGTCGTTCCAAGGCGGAGACACGGGGTATGCAAGCACGTTTGAAGAACAGATGCGGATCAAGCGCCAGATCGAACAGGATATCCGCAACAACGTGGAAAGTTTGCTGAGACCGATCATGGGGCCGGATTCCGTCGTCGCCAGCGTGTTTGCGACGATTAACTTCGACAAGAAAAACAGCATCGAACAGCTTGTGACGCCGGTCAATCCCGTGACGCAAAAAGGGATCGAGATCTCCCTGCAGGAGATCCAAAGATCCTTCTCAAGCGAAGGAGCCGCCGGCTCCGGCGGTATCGTCGGTTCCGGTACGGAAGAGATCTTCAACTATCCCAGCGCGCAAGAATCCGGAGGTTCCACGAACTCCGAGGAATTTGAACAGATCGTCAATTATGAAGTGAATCGAATCACAAACGAGATCGTCAGAAGTCCTTACGCGATCGTGGATCTCACGATCAACGTCGGCATCGAACCGCCGGATCCGAGCAATCCGGAGTCGCTGACGCAGGAGATGCGGGATTCCGTGAAGCAGCTGCTTGTCAATATCGTAGGCGCCGCTCTGGCGAACAGCGGCAATCAATATACGCAGCAGCAGCTGGAACAGAAAGTGCTTGTGTTTGCCCAGCCGTTCCTTGGCAAAACCGCCGGAAGTGCGCCGACGGAAAGCACAACCGGCAACATATGGTGGATCTACGCGCTTGCAGGCGTGGCGGCGGCTGCGCTGTTGGCCGTCGGCAGCTACACGCTCGCAAAACGGCGGATGCAACGCCTTGAGGAAGAAACGGAATTGGCTGCAACAGCGCCGGTCGTCGAAGACCAATTAGAGCTTGAGAATGTATCCCAGGAAAATCAGATGCGCAAGCAACTGGATAACTTGGCTAAGAAGAGACCTGAGGAATTCGTTAATTTGCTCAGAACCTGGTTGGCAGAGGAGTAGAGGGGGATACAGATGGCAAAAGCACTACAGAATCAGACCAATCGGCTGACCGGACGGCAAAAAGCGGCAATTTTGCTCATCGCGTTGGGTCCCGAAACTTCAGCCGAGGTGTTCAAGCATCTGCGTGAGGAAGAGATAGAGCAACTGACTCTGGAGATCGCCAACGTCCGCAAGATCGGACAATCCGAAAAGGATGCGGTTCTGGAGGAGTTCTATCAGATTTGCGTTGCGCAAGAATATCTCTCGCAGGGCGGCATCGAGTACGCGAAGAACATTCTCGAAAAAGCGTTGGGCCCGCAGCGTGCCATCGAAATCTTGGGCAAGTTAACCGCTTCGTTGCAGGTAAGGCCGTTCGATTTTGCGCGAAAAGCGGACCCGTCGCAAATTTTGAACTTTATTCAGAACGAAAATAATCAGACAATCGCTCTCGTGCTTTCCTATTTGCAACCGGAACAGGCAGCCGCCATCCTGTCCTCTCTTCCGCAGGAGAAGCAGGCCGATGTCGCGAAGCGCATCGCCATGATGGACAGCACGTCACCGGAAGTGATCAGCCAGGTGGAACGCATCCTGGAACAGAAACTGTCCGCTACGGTCACGCAGGATTACACGACCGCAGGCGGCATCGAAGCGATCGTACAGATTTTGAACGGCGTAGACCGCGGTACGGAACGAACGATTCTCGATTCTCTGGAGATTCAAGATCCCGAACTTGCGGAAGAAATCAAGAAACGGATGTTCGTATTCGAAGACATCGTCGGTCTCGACAACCGTTCGATTCAGCGCATCATCCGCGACGTCGACAATACGGACCTGCAACTGGCGCTCAAGGTCGCCAGCGAAGAAGTGCGCGAAGCGATCTTCCGCAACATGTCGAAACGGATGGCGGACACGTTCCGCGAAGAAATGGAATATATGGGACCGGTTCGGCTGCGTGACGTTGAAGAGGCGCAAACGCGCATCGTGGCCACGATCCGCCGCTTGGAGGAAGCTGGAGAGATCATCATAGCCCGCGGCGGAGGAGATGATATCATTGTCTAATATGATCAAATCGTCCCAGTATGTGCCGCTGGACAGTTCGAAGCTGATCGAAGCTTCCTTATTAAAGTTTCCTTCCCGCAGCAAAGAGCGCGCCACATCGGCCGAAGGCGCGCATGCGTCTCACCAGGCGGCCGATCTGGAGCAGGCGGTGCGGGACAAACAGCTCGAAGAGGAGATCGAGCGCATCCTGTCTCAAGCCCGGTCCGAGGCGGAAACGATCCTGAAACAGGCTGAGCAAGAAGCCGAACGGATGGCGCGCGAGAAGCAGCAGGAATGGGAGGACTGGCGCATCGCCCGCGAGAGGCAGTTTGAGGAAGAGATGCGGCAAGCGGTTGAAGAAGCTCGCGAGCGGGCCTACGCCGAAGGATGGGCCAAGGCCGAGCAGGAAGCGCAAATGAAATGGCAACAGTACATAGAACAGGCTGCGGACATTTTGCGGGAAGCCCACAACCAGAAGCAGCGGATCATCGCGGAGGCGGAACCGTTTTTGCTCGATTTGAGCGTTCAGATCGCGGAAAAGATCATCGGGCACCAGCTGTCGCTCGAAAAGCAGTGGACGATCGATCTGGTGAAACGGGTTCTCGCGCGCGAGCGTCGTCCCGGATTGGTGACGCTTTGCGTCTCGCCCGAACAGTATATGACGATTCGGGACGCGAGGGATGAATTGATGACGATGCTCGATTCGCAGGCGGAACTGGTCATCGTCCCGGACTCGACGGTCAGCGGATACGGTTGCGTGGTCAGAACCGATTTCGGCAGTCTGGATGCGAGAATCGACTCGCAGTTGTCCGAGATCAAACAAGCGTTGAGACAGTTTTACGCCTCGGAACATGAGGGGGACAACCGATGAATGTCGTCCTGGACGCTGCACGTTATATTCATCATCTGAAACAGATCGACCCGATCCGGCACAACGGCAAGGTGACGCAGGTGATCGGGCTGACGATCGAGTCGGAAGGGCCGAATGTCAGCATCGGAGACGTCTGTCTCATTCGCCCCGCCAAGGGAGGAAAACCGATCATGGCGGAGGCGGTCGGATTTCGCGATAATCGCGTCGTCCTCATGCCGCTCGGTGACCTGACGTCGATCTCCCCCGGGAGCGAAGTGGTGGCGACAGGAGAACCGCTGACGGTCCGCGTCGGGCACGAATTGCTCGGCAAGGTGCTGGACGGTCTTGGAAAGCCTTTGGACGGTTCCGTTTTGCCGCTCCGTATGACGACCTATTCGACGCACAATATTCCGGCGAACCCGCTGTTTCGCCCGCGCGTGCGGGAACCGCTCAGCGTAGGCGTCAAGGCGATCGACGGGTTGATGACGATCGGGAAAGGACAGCGCATGGGGATTTTCGCCGGTTCCGGCGTCGGGAAGAGTACCCTGCTCGGGATGATCGCGCGTAACACGTCCGCGGATGTGAACGTCATCGGTCTGATCGGCGAAAGAGGACGCGAGGTGCTCGACTTTATCGAACGCGACCTGGGTCCCGAAGGGCTGGCGCGATCGGTCGTCGTTGTTGCGACGTCGGATCAGCCCGCGCTCATCCGGATCAAGGGCGCGTTAATCGCGACGACGATCGCCGAATATTTCCGTGATCGCGGCATGAACGTCATGCTGATGATGGATTCGGTAACGCGATACGCAATGGCGATGCGCGAGGTGGGACTGGCGATCGGCGAACCACCGGCCACGAGAGGGTATCCGCCGTCCGTATTTGCGAATTTGCCGAAACTGTTGGAACGGGCGGGGACGTCCCGCAAAGGTTCGATCACCGCGTTCTATACGGTGCTGGTTGACGGGGACGATATGAACGAACCGATCGCGGATACGGTCAGGGGGATTTTGGACGGGCATATCGTGCTCGACCGCCAGCTTGCAAGCCGCGGGCATTATCCCGCCATCGACGTGCTGTCCAGCATCAGCCGTCTGATGAACGAAATTGTACCCGAGCGGCAAATTGCCGCAGCGGCCAGGTTGAAACGGCTTTTGTCCGTTTACCGCAATTCCGAAGATTTGATCAATATCGGCGCCTATCAGCCCGGCTCCAATGCCGAAATCGATGAAGCGATTCGCGCGTATCGCACGATCCAAAGTTTTCTGCAGCAAGGTACGCACGAGAAAGTGTCTTTTGAAGAAGCGAGTGAGCTTCTGATCAGACAGTTTGGAGATGGTGATGCATGAAGTTTCGCTACAAACTTCAGAAAATCGTCGATCTGAAGTCGAACGAAAAGGCACAGGCCGAATGGCTGCTGTCGGGCGCTTTGGCCAAATTGAAACTTGAAGAACAATCGCGCGAGGAGCTTTTGCAGTTAAGAAAATCGATTGAAGATCAGATAGACCGTGCCACCGGCGAGGGCATCAGCGCCGCCGATCTGGTCATGCTGCAGCAATATTTGCAGCATGTGGACAAGCTAATCGAACATAAAACGGAATCCGTCCGTCAGGCGCAGCGGGACGTGGATGAGAAAAGCCGGCATCTCGTCGATGCCATGAAGGACGAGAAAGTTTGGATGAAAGCCAGGGAACGCAGCATGCAGGCGTTCAAAGCGGCATTTTTGCGGCAAGAACAAGCGATTCTGGATGAGATGGCAATCGCTCGTTTCGGCAAATTATGAACGTAGGCAAGGGGGAAGCGCAAATGGCTAGAGCTGATATGCAGCAGACAACGTATGGGGCTTTCGAGCGCTTCTTGTATTTCTTCCTGATTCCGATGATTTATTCTTCTGTGCTCGTGTTTATCCTGTTCGTCATCTTCAATGAAGATGTGCGGACATCGGTGCTGCGGACCGCGAACAATATCCCGATCATCCGCGAGATTGTACCCGATCCGAAGGAAGATTCCGGTCATCTGCTTCCCAGCGCGGAGATCGTGCAGATTCAAAAAGAAGCGAGACAGCAGGTTGCTGCAGTCGAAGAGCAGCTGAAAACCGCGATCGAAACGAGCAGGCAGAAAGACAACGAGATCAAAGCGCTGAAAGAGCAGATCGCATCGCTCGAGCAACAATTGGAAGACAAAAAGTTGAGCGCCGAGCAATATGAGCAGAGAATTCAATCTTTGGCGAGCCTGTATGCGGGCATGAATCCGAGCAAGGCGGCGCCGATTCTGGAGAATCTGCCGGAAGGAGAACTCGTGCTCATCCTGAGCAGGATGACGGTGGATGAGCAGGTTGCCGTTCTGCAACGGATGAATCCGCGCATTGCGGCGAATGCTTCGATGAAACTGAAAGATCTGGATGAAGCGGAAGACGCGCAGATCGCCGCGCTGCAATCCCGCATCGCTCTGCTTGAGGAGCAATTGGCGAACCGGGCCAACGAGCTGACGATGGCTCAATTGGCAGAGACGTTCGCGGCGATGGATGCCGCTAGAGCGGCGGCCGTTCTGCTGGAGATGGTGCAGATTAATGAGAACAATGTCATCGGCATACTCCGCTCCATGAACAGCGGTACGCGTTCCGCGGTGTTGTCGGCCATTTCGGAAACAAACAGCACGACAGCGGCACGCCTCACAGCCAAACTGGCGAATTAGGATTAAGCTTGTATGCATAAGCTTGATTCGCTTATGAAAGGAGGTGAGTCAGCAGATGAATTTGATCACGAATGATCTGGCCTCTCTCGGAAGCGCAACCGTTCAACTCGACGGTGCGAAAGTGAACGGCGATGCCTCCGGCTCGACGGGCGAAGGTGCGACGTTCGGGCAATTGCTTTCCCAACTGATCGGGAAAGGCGGCCAAGGGGAATTCTTGCCCCGCGCTGTGTTGCCGACGGCTTATCTTTTGCCGCAGCATCTGACGTTATTGGGCGATGCCGGCGCGGCGAGTGAAGATGATCAGGCTTCTTTGCTGGAATGGCTCGAGCAGGTATTGTCGTCTCTTGAACAGTTGCCTGAAGAGGTGATGAACGGGATCGATATCCCGCCGCAGCTTGCGCCGATTCTCCTTTCGTTCGCTGACGGTCAGGCGGCGGCCGAGCAATCGTTCACGACGCCGTCGGAACATGGCTCGAACATCCGGTTGCCCGCCCTTCTCAAGGAGACGGTTCAACAGATGATCGTCCGGTTGAGCGGTGAACAGGTGTCCGCCGATGCGATCGATCGTGCGAAAGGTTTTCAGCAGTTGCTCGAACCGCTGTTGACCAGGATCGGTCAAGGCAGCCAAGCGGCTGATGGAAGCCGGTTTGCCGGAACGGTTGCGGAGACTGGCGTGAACGGCTCCGTTGCACAACCAGGCATGGAAGCTGCCGGATCGATGAACCGGGACTTCGCGGTATTCCGGATTTCGGCGGGACAACATGCCGGCCATGCGGCAGGAGACAAGCGAAACGTCGGCCCAACGCAATCCGTTCAGATATCGGCTAGGACCATACTGCTGCAGCAACATTCGTTGCCGAGACCTGAACTGCTGAATCTGGCGGTTGGGGAAGGCCAAGGAGAAACGTTGCCGGACGGCATCAGGACCGAAGCGCCGAACCATATCTTGATGTGGGCGGGTGAAGGGTTGAAGACCGCCGGCGAGTGGTCGCTCATGCGGCCGGTGACGCAAGCAATGCCGCAAGTGCCTGTGCATGAATTCGCCGAACATCTGAATCAATTTATCGTGAAATCGTTCCAGGTCACTCGGGTGAACGGATTGTCCGAAGCGAAAATCTCGCTCGTTCCGGAGCATTTGGGTCAGGTGGAAATCAAGCTGATCATGCAAAACGGACAGCTTAGCGCACAGTTGGTGACGGAAACCGTTCAAGGACGCGATCTATTGGAACAGCAACTCGGAACGCTCCGTCAATCGCTTCAATCGCAGGGTATTCAGATTGAACGATTGGAAGTCACACATCATGCCAGCGAAACTTCGGCGTTCTTCCGCGACCACGGACAACAGCAACAATCTTTCCGTCAAGGACAGCAGGAGCCGCAGACAAAGCGGGCGACTTATGACGATTACGCCGTGGAATCGGATTTCCATACGGAGCTGGCAGACATAAGCGATGAACTATACATGCAAGGCCGTTCATTCCATGCTACGGCATAGGGCAGGAGGTGACCGATAATGACGACAGTATACGATACGACGAGAACGGCGTCGGCCGCGCAGCAGACGAATACCAGTCAGTCATGGCAATCGAATTCCATACTGGATAAGGATTCGTTCCTCAGGCTTCTCGTCACGCAACTGGCGAATCAGGACCCGACGAACCCGATGGATGACCGGGAATTCATCGCCCAGATGGCGCAGTTCAGTTCGCTGGAACAAATGAACAATGTGGCGAACGAACTGAGCGGTCTCCGGCAGTTGTTCAGCTTGTCCTCCGGCCTGATCGGCAAAACGATCGAATGGATGGCGGCGGACGGCAAGCTGCTTTCGGGAATCGTGGATTCGATCTTGCTCAGGGACGGGAAGACGATCGTCGTGGTGGACGATGCGGAGATTCCGGTAACCGATATCGTCCGCGTATCCGAGACACAACGCGAACCTGCGGACGATCCGGGAGACGGCGAACCGGAAGAAGGCGGTGGCGGGCAGGATGAATGATCGCATTTCGTTTCATTCGTTGGTTCAGCGCACGCCGCCCATCGTACATCAGCGGCCGAACCATAAGCAGGCGGATTCGGCGGTTCGTCCGGGATCATTCCATGAACTTTTGCGGGCCAATCTGCGGTCCGACCCGATCAAGTTCAGCCATCATGCCGAAACAAGGCTGGCGGAACGCGGCATCCGGATAAATGCGGAGCAGCTTGCAAAATTGGAGGACGCCGTGAAGCAGGCGGAGGCGAAAGGCGCCAAGGAATCGCTCATCCTGACATCCAAAGCGGCTTTCATCGTAAATGTAAAAAATCGAACGGTCGTAACGGCTATCGACCACGCGTCGCTTCATGATCATGTGTTCACTCAAATCGACAGCGCCGTAATCATTCGAGATTAAGGCGTATTACATAGGGCTGGCCCGTGCAGGAAGCCCTGAGACTGCGGAACGACAGAAGCAGTCCTGTGAGATCAACTCTATACGGATATGGAGGTTATCGCATGTTAAGATCGTTGTATTCGGGCGTATCCGGTATGCGGGGATTTCAAACGAAACTGGATGTTATCGGCAATAATATCGCAAATGTGAACACGGTGGGCTTCAAAGCATCTTCGGTAACGTTTAAAGATATGCTGAGCCAGACGATCCAGGGCGCCACCGCTCCTGTCGACGGACGCGGCGGGGTGAATCCGAAGCAGATCGGACTTGGCGTAACCATCGCGGCGATCCATACGAACCACACCGGGGGCAGTGGGATGACGACGAACAATGTGCTCGATCTTCGCATCGACGGCGATGGTTTCTTCGCGGTTGTGGAGTCCGAGGATCAGGCCGTACCTTATTTGACGCGGTTGGGTAATTTGACGCTTGATTCTGAAGGCAAACTGGTCACGATGGACGGTCTGCTCGTCCTGGACAGCAACGGCGCGCCGATCATGATTGAGGAAGATTGGACCTCGATCGAGATCTCCCAACTCGGTGAAATCATAGCCAAGACGCAGGAAGGCGAGACGATCAATACGGATATTTTCATCGGCCTGATTAAAGTGATTAACCCTGCGGGTCTGGAGAAGATCGGCAACAGCCTGTATCAGATTACGCCGAACGCCTCGTTTGAAGGCGAGTGGAATCTGACGACCGCAGGCGACCTGGCAGTGGGAACGGGCAAGATCATATCCGGTCAATTGGAAATGTCGAACGTCGATCTGACCAATGAATTCACGGAGATGATCATCGCACAGCGCGGATTCCAGGCCAACTCCAGAATCATCACGACATCCGATGAAATTCTGCAAGAGCTTGTGAATCTGAAACGATAATCCCGTTCTGAAGCGATAATCTTGTAGTTCAGGGGGACTTGACGCTCTCGTCCCCCTGATCATGGAGGTTGCCGGAATGATTACTGTCACGAGACTAAACGGAACCAAAGTGACGGTCAACTCGCTTCTCATCGAAATGATCGAGGAGATTCCCAATACCGTCATCTGCCTGACGACCGGTAACAAAATCGTTGTGCAGGAAGATGTCGCTACAGTCATCAACCTTATCCAGGCATACTTGGGGAAGATCGGTGCAGTACAGAGCGTGCAGGCTACTGTCAAGAGACAGGATTCGGAGGGATGACCGTTGTTTAAAAACACGATTTTAAACGTTGTAATCATCGTACTGGTTAGCGTTACGTTGCTTGTCGGTGCGGCTTTCGTCGTTTGGACGTTCTTCATTAAGGACGGAGGCGCAAATCCGGCGGATCAGGCGGCCGACCTGGCGAAGAAGACCGAACCGAAGACATTGACCGCTGATGAGATCGTCGCATTAACATCCGTCTTGGATAGCGTAACGACGAACTTGGCCGACAAAAATCATTACATCAGCATCAGTCTGGCTTTTCAACTGGAGAACAAGAAGACGCATGAGGAATTTGAGAAGTTGAAATCGATCCGGATCCAGCCGATCGTCCTGAAGTTGTTGCATTCCACAACACCGGAGCAGTTGTTCGAAGCGAACGGTTTCGATAATTTTGCGTCACAGCTTATGAACGAAATTAACAGGATCTTATCCAATGGGAAGATTGTGCAGATCGATATAACCAGTTTTGTCATCGTCGACAGATTGTAACGCTGGAACAAAGGAAGTGACGTATATGGTCGATGTTCTTTCGCAACACGAGATCGACGCTTTGCTTGCAGCGCTGTCATCCGGTGAGATGGACGCCGAGGAATTGAAAAAGGAAGAAAGCCAGAAGAAAATCAGATCCTATGATTTCAAACGCGCTGTCCGATTCTCCAAGGATCACATCAGAACACTGACCAGAATCCACGAGAATTTTGCCAGGTACCTGACAACGTATTTCTCGGCGCAGTTGCGGACATTCGTGCAGATCAACGTCGTTCAGGTCGAGCAACTTCCTTATGATGAGTTCATCCGCTCGATCCCGAAGATGACGATCCTCAACGTGTTCGAAGCGGAACCTCTCGAAGGCCGCATGGTGCTGGAGGTGCACCCGAACGTGGCGTTTGCCATGCTCGATCGTCTGCTTGGCGGTACCGGTTCAGTGCCGGGCAGGATTCATTCGCTTACGGAGATCGAGACGACGGTGATGGAGCGAATATTCAGCCGGGCGTTCGACAGCTTGCAGGAAGCGTGGAAAACCGTGCTCGACATCAAGCCGCGGTTGGAAGCGTTGGAAACGAATCCGCAGTTTATGCAGATCGTGTCTCCGAACGAAACGATCGCCCTGATCTCGTTGAGCACGAAAATCGGGGATACGACGGGGATGATCAACCTGTGTATCCCGCATGTCGTCATCGAACCGATCATGCCGCGTCTGTCCGTTCATCACTGGTTCGTTTCGCAGAAAAAATCGCGCGCTCCGGATGAGGTTGAGATGCTCGAATCTCGAGTATTCAAGACGGAACTGCCGATCACAGTGGAACTGGGGGAATCTGTCATATCGGTTCATGAGTTTCTGAACATGACGGTGGGGGATGTTATAAAGTTAAATAAAAAAGTGAATGAAGGACTTTACGTGAAAGTTGGAGACAAGATGAAGTATATCGCCAGTCCGGGTACGGTGAACGGCAAGATGGCCGTGCAGATCGTTGAAGCCGTTACGGAGGAAGAGGAGGATATGAATGAGTAGCAAAGACTATTTGTCTCAGGAAGAGATCGATGCCCTTTTGCAACGTACGTCTCTGGACGAACCGGATATGTTACTGGAGAGCGCGGGCGGCAAACGATCCAATGATGTCTCCGATTATCTGACACCGATCGAACAGGATGCGCTCGGCGAGATCGGCAACATCACGTTCGGCAGTGCGGCCACGGCTTTGTCCACCTTGCTCGGCAAGAAGGTGGAGATCACGACGCCGAAGGTTTCCGTCATTCTTCACGAAGAACTCGCGGATGAGTTTCCGAAACCTCACGTCGCCGTCCATGTCAAGTTTGTGGAAGGATTCAGAGGCATCAACCTTCTTGTCATCAAAACGGCCGACGCCAAGGTGATCGCCGATCTGATGCTGGGCGGCACGGGGCAGATCAAAGATGACGAAGAATTAAACGAGCTTCACATCAGCGCGGTGCAGGAAGCGATGAATCAGATGATGGGTTCATCCGCCACGTCGATGTCCACGATCTTTAACCGGTTCGTGAACATCTCGCCGCCTGGAATCGATATTCTGGATCTTCAGAAAGGAGAGGGTGAGAATCTTCCGGATGAAGATGTCTTCATCAAGGTATCGTTCAGGTTGACGATCGGCGATCTGATCGATTCTTCCATCATGCAGCTGTTGCCGGTCGATTTTGCGAAAGAAATGGTAAACGGTTTGCTGAACGGTACGGTTGAGGAAACGGCTACCGCGTCATCTCCTGCCACCAAACAGGAGCCCGCAAGACCGGCGCCCGAGCATCAGCCGGAAGTTTCTTACACGCAGCCGGAGCCCATGCAGCAGCCGCTGCAGCAACCGTCATATCAACAACCGTATCAGCAACCATATCAACAACCATATCCGCAACAACCATATCAACCGTCGTATCAGCAGCCGTACCAGATTCCGTATATGCCGCCGTCGGGCCCTTCATACGGCGTGCAGCGCGACGTCAATGTTCAGCCTGTTCAGTATACGAATCTGAATCCGGCGGATCAAGCCGCAAACGGCGGCACCAATCTTGATCTGCTGCTGGATATTCCGCTCAAGGTAACGGTGGAGCTTGGCAGAACGAAGAAGCTGATCAAGGAGATCCTTGAACTGTCGCAGGGATCGATCATCGAACTGGACAAGCTTGCCGGTGAGCCGGTCGACATCCTGGTTAACAATAAGTTGATCGCTAAAGGTGAAGTCGTTGTTATCGACGAGAACTTTGGTGTGCGGGTAACCGATATCATCAGTCAGCGAGACCGCATAATCAAGCTTCAATAATCATAGGAGGAAGGCATTAGTATGGGGAACAGAGTTCTAGTTGTTGATGATGCAGCTTTCATGCGCATGATGATCAAGGACATCTTGACGAAAAACGGCTACGAAGTCGTGGCTGAAGCGAACGATGGATTACAAGCGATCGAAAAGTACAAAGAGGTGTCTCCGGATCTGGTGACGATGGATATTACGATGCCTGAGATGGATGGAATAACGGCGCTGAAAGAGATCAAGAAGATCGACGCCAACGCGAAGGTCATCATTTGTTCCGCGATGGGCCAGCAGGCAATGGTGATCGATGCGATTCAGGCCGGCGCCAAAGACTTTATCGTCAAACCGTTCCAGCAAGAACGCGTGATTGAAGCGGTTAAGAAGACGCTGGGCTGATCATGATGACGGATTGCGTATCCGCTCCGGCATATGTCCGCCGAAACAGAGAGGAGCAGGAATCGTGAAGAGACGCTTTCGCTGCTATTCGATCGCCGCATGTGCACTCATGCTGGCGATCTTCACCACATGCATGCCGTCACGCGACGTCCTGGCACGGATGAATGACGGCCGGCAGGACGACGAGTTGATCATCGGAAGAGGCGCGGGAGATTCGACGGAGTTGTTCGTCGGGCTCGTCAAGGTCATTGTCGCCCTCGTCCTGATAATCGGACTGATCTATCTTGTGGCGCGATTCCTCTCCAAAAAAAATGAGGTGTTGTTCGGCAGGCGTTCCGTCCGCGTCTTGAGCGGCGTGCAGCTTGCGCCGGGCAAATCCTTGCAAATCGTCGAACTTGGCGGGCATCTGTACGTGCTCGGAGTCGGAGAGGACGTTCACTTGCTGGATCGAATTACGGATGCGGAGCAGGTTGCGGCGATCACTCAACAACTGATGGAGCCAGAGGGCAAGACGCTCGTGCCGGCATTCGGCGAATGGTGGAGCAAATGGAAACAACGTCGAAGCGATTCACAGGTGATGTCGCAGCAACCCACCTTCGAGCAACTGTTCCGCGAAAAGCTCAGCCGTTCGGGAGACGAACGCAAGATTGAACAGTTGCTCGCACAATATGAACAGGATGAGAAAGAGCGGTCGAAACAATGAACAACAAACGCAAATGGATATGGATCACGCTCGTGCTCATCATCGCCGTAAGTATTTTGCCGTCACATGCTTACGCGACGGAGGTCATCCCCGGCATAGACCTGGGTGACAGGAGCGATCCGGATCGTGTATGGAATACCGTTAACATCATCTTACTCATCACCGTCTTGAGCATCGCGCCGGCCATTCTGATCCTGATGACGAGCTTTACGCGAATCGTTATCGTGCTCGGTTTTGTCCGCACGGCGCTTGCGACGAACCAGATGCCGCCGACGCAAGTGCTGATCGGACTGGCGCTGTTCTTAACGCTGTTCATTATGTCGCCCGTCATCGGCGAAGTGAATCAGACGGCTCTGCAACCTTATTTGCAAGGCGAGATCTCTCAGTCGGAAGCGCTCGACAACGCGGCGAAGCCGATCAAGCGGTTTATGCTGAAGCAGACGAGGGAGAAGGACTTGCTCCTGTTCCTCGAATATTCGCAGGCGGAGAAGCCTTCCAACGTGGATGAAGTTCCCCTTACGGCGCTGATTCCGGCTTTCGCGCTCAGCGAGCTGAAGACGGCTTTCCAGATGGGATTTATGATCTTCATTCCGTTTCTCGTCATCGATATGATCGTGGCAAGCGTGCTGATGGGAATGGGAATGATGATGTTGCCGCCGGTCATGATTTCTCTGCCGTTCAAGATTTTGCTGTTCGTGCTTGTGGATGGCTGGCATCTGGTCGTGCAGTCTTTGCTTCTCAGTTTTAACGGCTAGCAGTTCTCAGGACGGGGGGTTAGCTTATGAGTGCAGAATTCATCATCGGGTTGGCAAGCGCGGCCGTGACGACGATCTTGAAAGCGAGCGTTCCTCTGCTTCTCTTGGCATTGACGGTCGGCCTGATTGTCAGCATCTTTCAAGCGACGACACAGATTCAAGAACAGACATTGGCTTTTATTCCGAAGATCATCGCGGTTTTTCTCGGACTATTGATTTTCGGCGAATGGATCTTGACGGTGCTGGTCGATTTCGCCTATTCGTTGCTGAACAATTTGCATCGGTACATAGGTTGAGATTATGGAATTTATCGTTCAATATATACCGGCCTTTTTATTGGTGCTGTGCCGGGTAACCGCTTATTTCGTAACCGTCCCGATTTTTTCGATGCGCGGAGTGCCCGCGCAATTCCGTATAGGGATCGCCTTTTTTTTGGCATTGTTCACCTACTTGACGATGGATGCCCAGGTGATTCCGATGGATGGATTGTACGTTCTGATGATCGTCCGCGAAATTTTGGTGGGCATCTTGTTGGGATTCGTCGCGTATTTGTTCATCACGGTGACGCAGATCGCCGGTTCGTTCGTCGACATGCAGATGGGATTCGGCATCGCGAACGTGATCGATCCGTTAACCGGGGCGCAAAGTCCGGTTCTCGGCAATTTCAAATTTTTCATCGCGATCTTGCTGTTTTTGGCGATGGACGGTCACCATTATCTGATTCATGCGATCATGAACAGTTACGATTGGGTGCCGCTAGACAACGAACTTTTTGTTCGGATTTCCGAAGGCGGCATATCTGCATTTTTGCTGCAGTCTATGGGAACGATGTTCGTCCTTGCGTTTCAATTGGCTGCCCCTTTGATCGCGGCTCTGTTTCTCGTCGACATCGCCCTTGGAATGCTGGCAAGATCGGCGCCGCAGTTTAATATTTTCGTCATCGGGCTGCCGCTGAAGAGCATGGTCGGTTTTCTCGTCATACTGGTGATGGTGCCGGGATTTCTGTACTTGTTCCAGCAGTTGTTCGGGCATCTGTTCGATTCGATGAACCGTCTGCTCGTGCTGATACAAGGTTCATAGTCTGGGGTGTTCTGCGATGTACGGCCTGAAGCTGGATTTGCAAATGTTCGCACAAGAGAAGACGGAACAGGCAACTCCCCGAAAAAAGCAGGAAGCCAGAAGGAAAGGTCAGGTTGCCAAAAGCTCGGATCTGCCGGGCGCGCTGATCATGCTTTTTTCTTTCCTCGCGCTCTACATGTTCGGCGGAATGTTCGAAGACAGCCTCTATTCGCTGTTCACGGTCCCGCTGCGCGAGTACATGCTTTGGGACGTGACGATCGGAAACATCGCGGCGATGTTCGTGCAATTGGCGTTTCAGGTGCTCATGTTCATCGCGCCGATTTTGATCATCGCGCTCATTCTCGGCATCGTGGGCAACTATATCCAGATCGGTTTCCTGTTTACAGGCGAACCGCTCAAAATGAATCTGAACAAATTGAACCCCGTTCAGGGATTCAAGCGAATCTTTTCGCTCCGCGCGATTGTCGAACTGCTGAAATCCAGCCTCAAATTCGCGATCGTCGCCGTCGTCGCCTGGACGACGCTGTGGGGAGAGAAGGATGAACTGCTTTCGCTCTCGAACGTCCCGCTGGAGGATACATTGCGTTACGCCGCCCGTGTGACGACCTTGATCGGCATGAAAATCGGAGCGGTTCTCGTCGTTTTGGCGATCCTCGATTATCTCTATCAGAGATACGACCTGAACAAACAACTGCGCATGTCGAAACAGGAACTGAAAGACGAGTTCAAGAAGACGGAGGGCGATCCGCTGATCAAGAGCCGCATTCGCGAGAAACAGCGGCGTATGGCGATGGCGAGAATGATGCAGGAAGTGCCGAAGGCGGACGTTGTCATCACGAACCCGACTCACTATGCGGTTGCGCTTCAATACGACGCCACGACCATGGATGAACCGAAGGTGATCGCCAAGGGCGTCGATTATATCGCGCTCAAGATTCGGGAAGTGGCGGAAGCGCACGGCATCATCACCATGGAGAACCGGCCGCTCGCCAGAGCGCTTTACGAGCAAGTGGAAATCGGCCAAAGCATTCCCGCGGAACTGTTTCAGGCCGTGGCGGAAGTGCTGGCCTATGTGTATAAAGTCAAGGGCAAACGTTTGTGACCTCATGAGGAACCGGAAGGAGACAGGCGAAGGTGAAAGTTCGCGACTTAGCCATTCTAATCGGAGTTATCGGCATCGTGTTGATGCTCGTCATACCATTGCCGACCTGGCTGCTCGATATCTTGCTCATCTTGAACATCACGGTGGCGTTGCTCATTCTGCTTGTCGGCATGAATACGCAAGATGCCCTGCAGTTTTCGATCTTCCCGGCGCTGTTGCTCGTGACCACGCTGTTTCGCTTGGCTCTCAACGTATCGTCCACAAGGCTGATTCTCTCGCAGGCGGATGCGGGAAGAGTCATTGAAACGTTCGGTCAGTTCGTAGCACGGGGCAATCTCGCCGTCGGGTTTGTCGTGTTTCTCATCTTGGTGGTCGTGAACTTTATCGTTATCACAAAAGGTTCCGAGCGTGTGGCGGAAGTCGGCGCGAGATTTACGCTCGATGCGATGCCGGGCAAACAGATGAGCATCGATGCCGATCTGAACGCCGGGCTGATCAATGAGCAACAGGCCAAAGAACGGCGGCAAAAAATCGAACGCGAAGCGGACTTCTACGGTGCGATGGACGGTGCCAGCAAGTTCGTCAAAGGCGATGCGATCGCCACCATCATCACCATGCTGATCAACGTCATCGGCGGGTTGATCATCGGGATGATGAACGGCATGGGCTTTGGGGAAGCGGCGAACACCTACATCGTGCTGACCATCGGCGACGGGCTCGTCAGCCAAATTCCGGCGCTGCTCATCTCGACTGCGGCCGGCCTGATCGTCACCCGTTCCGCTTCGGAAGAAAACTTCTCCGCCGATGTTACGAATCAGCTGTTCGCCTATCCGAAGATGTTTTACATCGCGGCGGGCACGCTGTTCATGCTCGGATTTACCCCCATCGGCATCTTCATCACCTGGCCGATGGCCGGGATATTGGTTTACGGCGGATATCGGATGACGCAGAATATGAAACTCCGTCAGGAGCAGCAAGATCAGCAGGAGAAGGAGGAACAAATAGAGGAAGTGCGCAGCCCGGAGAGCGTCGTCAATCTGCTTACGGTCGATCCGATCGAATTCGAATTCGGATACGGTCTCATTCCGCTGGCTGACGCTCAGCAAGGCGGCGACCTGCTGGACCGGATCATCATGATCCGCAGGCAGCTTGCGCTTGAAATCGGCATATTGGTGCCGGTCATCCGGATTCGCGACAATATTCAACTAAAACCTAATGAATATGTCATTAAAATTAAAGGAAATACGATAGCGCGCGGTGAATTATTACTTAATCACTATTTGGCGATGAGTCCGGGGTACGACGACGAGTCGATCGTCGGCATCGAGACGACGGAACCGGCCTTCGGACTGCCGGCTCTGTGGGTGGACGAGGTGATGAAAGAAAAAGCCGAACTGGCGGGCTATACGGTCGTCGATCCGCCGTCGGTCGTGGCGACGCATCTTACGGAAACGATCAAGAAGCATGCGCATGAATTGCTCGGCCGCCAGGAGACGAAAGCGCTCATCGACCATTTGAAGACGACGAATCCGGCGCTGGTCGAGGAACTGATCCCGAACATCCTGTCCGTCGGAGATGTGCAAAAAGTGCTGATCCGATTGCTGAAGGAGAAAGTCTCGATTCGCGACCTCGTCACCATATTCGAAACGCTGGCGGATTATGGAACGTATACGAAAGATCCGGATATCTTGACCGAATACGTTCGTCAATCCCTCGCGCGCCAGATCACGAGCCAGTATGCGTCGGCGCAGAAGACGATCAAGGTGATCACGATCGGTCCGGTGCTCGAGAAACGGATCGCCGAAGCGGTGCAGCATACGGAGCAAGGAACCTATCTTGCGCTTGATCCGATGACGACGCAGCAGATTTATCAGCGGTTGTCCGAGCAGGTGAAACGGATTGTCGAAGCCGGCAACCAGCCGATCATCCTCACATCTCCGACGATCCGCATGTACGTACGCCAGATCGTCGACCGGACAATGCCCGATGTGCCGGTGCTGTCTTATAACGAACTGGAGCCTAGTGTTGAAATACAGAGTGTAGGGGTTGTTAATCTATGAAGGTGAAACGTTACGTCGTAGATACATTGCCTGATGCCTTGAACAAGATTCGACAGGAATTGGGCAAGGACGCCGTCATCCTGAATACGAAACAGGTTCGAGTGGGTGGCATTCTCGGTCTTTTCAGCAAGAAGAAGATCGAGGTGATAGCGGCCGCCGACGAGCAGGCACCCGTGCCGGAGAAAAGGCCGTCTCAGGCGGCCGTATCCACGGCGGTCAGAGAGCTTGCTGTTCCTGCCGTCGGCAGCGTGGCCGCCGCAGAGGCATATCGAAGAGCAACCCCCAACATGTCTGTTGCAGCTTCAGGTTCCGCGAAGACAGAAGCGAAATCGATGATTGCATCACCGATGACCACAGCCGGTTCGACGGCGTCGGCGTTTGCTTCGGCTGCTTCGCCTTCTTCGGGCACCGCCGCCGCTTCCGCCTCGGAAATGACGGAAACCGCAAGTCGGCCGTCGCTTTCTCCAACTTACGCTTCCGCGCCTGCTCAGACGTCCGAAAATTCATCTTCAAGCGTCGACGTGATGGAGCAATTCAAACGGGCGGCGGCACAAACGATTCAAAAAGCGGCCGCCAGACAGGTGGAGGTTGCCGACACACAGCCTGATGTGCTGAGCCATCAGCAGTTGCTCGCGGAAATTAAGGAAATGAAAGATCTCGTTGTCAAATTGACGATGGGCGGTTCGCCGAATGTGTCCGCCCCTGCAACGCATCATGCTTTTTCCGCTATCGAAGCGAGGCTGATCAAACAGGGCGTAGCGCCGAACGTCGTGAGCGATATTGTGGAACGCTCGCTTGCGGAGAGCGGAATGTCTTCCGTCTCATCCTTGAATGAAGCCCAGGCGCTCGCACTGGTCAGGCGGCAGCTTTTGAAATTGTTTGAGGACAATCCGCCGAGCGGAATTCGCGAGGGCAGCAGAATCGTGCAGTTCATCGGTCCCACGGGCGTCGGCAAAACGACGACGATCGCGAAGCTGGCGGCGGAACAGGTGCTGAAATACAACAAGCAGATCGGTTTTGTCACTTCGGATACATACAGGATCGCCGCGATCGATCAGTTGAAAACGTACGGCGCGATTCTGAACGTTCCGGTGGAAGTGGTTTTTTCACCGGAAGAATTGAGGGAAGCGCTCGCCAAATTGAGCGACCGCGAGCTTATCTTTATGGATACCGCGGGGCGCAATTACCGCGATGAAGCGAGCATCCAATATTTGCAGCATTTGCTGAGCGAGCAAGGACAAAGCGAAACGTACCTGGTATTGAGCCTCGTATCCAAATATGAGGACCTGAAAGCGATCATTGACAACATGGGGCATGTGCGCGTGAATAAGGTGCTGTGGACGAAGATGGACGAAACGGCGAGCTACGGTTCGATCATCAACGTGCTTCACGAATATGCGCTGCCCGCCTCTTACGTGACGCATGGTCAAAACGTTCCGGATGATATCTCCCTGCTGCATCCGGAATGGATTATCCAACACATATTGGGAGAAGATGCCTATGGTTGATCAGGCTCAAGGTTTGCGCGATCTTGTACAGGGCAATCGTTTGTCGGCAGGCAGACCTACTCGGGTCATCACGGTAACAAGCGGTAAAGGTGGAGTAGGAAAATCGAATTTTACGTTGAACTTTGCGCTGACCTTACAGAACCGAGGTTATAAGGTGCTGATCTTCGACGCTGACATCGGACTGGCCAACATCGATGTATTGATGGGGGAATCTCCACGGTACAATCTGTACCATTTGCTAAAAAAGGAGAAGACGATCTGGGAGATCATCCACCGGGGTTACAACGATGTCATGTTTATTGCAGGAGGATCGGGGTTTCACGATTTGCTGAGACTGAGCGACGAGGAACTGGAGCATTTTGTCGCCGAAGTGAACAAACTGAATGGTCATGTGGACTATATTTTGTTTGATACGGGTGCCGGATTGTCGAAGGAAACGCTCAGATTCATCGTTGCAGCCGATGAAACGTTCGTCGTCACGACGCCTGAGCCGACATCGATCACCGACGCTTACGCTATCATAAAAATGGTTAACAACATGAACTATAAAGTCAAATTCAGACTCGTGATCAATCGCGTATCCGAAAGACGGGAAGGCAAACAGACGGCGGACAAGATCATGATGGTCGCCAAGCAATTTCTTGACCTCGACATCCCGACGTTGGGATACATGTTGGATGACGGGCATGTGTCCAAAGCCGTAAAACGGCAGATTCCTTTTACGGTCGCTTATCCGCATAGCGCTGCTTCGAAATCGATTCAGGAGATTGTGGATCAATATCTTGCAGATCAGCGGACGTCGGTGCGCCAGGATAGCGGGATCAAGACCTTCTTGTCGCGAATGATGAAGCTGATTCAGGGTTAGGCGTGATCCTACTATAACTGGGGAGTGAGCAGCTATGATTCGATACAAGGTTCTAGTAGTGGATGATTCGGCGTTCATGCGCAAGCTGATCACGGAATTGATCTCTGAAGATCCCGAGTTTGAAGTAATCGCAACGGCCAAGAACGGCAAGGAAGCGGTCGACTTGACCGAGCGGCTAAGACCGGACGTCATCACGATGGATGTGGAAATGCCCGTCATGAACGGGATCGAGGCGTTGCAGGCGATCATGGCGAAATGTCCCACACCGGTCATCATGCTGAGCAGTTTGACCGCTTCGGGGAGCGAATATACGATTCTCGCATTGGAATATGGAGCGGTGGATTTCTTGCAAAAACCATCCGGCAGCATATCGGTTGATTTATATAAGGTGAAGGAAGCGCTGTTGAGCAAGTTGCACATCGCGTTGAACGCGAAAGTGAGAAAGGGGACGAGGATACCGCCGGTCGGTGCCATCAAGCCGAATGCCGCGCTGCAGACGGCACAGCAAAAACCTGTCGGAGATCATGGAGGAACGGCGGGCGGGTTCCGCCATCTCGTGGCCATCGGCACTTCGACCGGAGGCCCGAAAGCCTTGCAGAACGTATTGCCCGCATTGCCGAAAGATTATCCGGCACCGATCTTGATCGTGCAGCATATGCCTCCCAATTTTACGCGCTCTCTCGCGCAGCGTCTGAACCTGTTGTCAAACATCCGCGTGCTGGAAGCCGAACAGGGCATGCCTGTCGAGCGGGGCACCGCCTATATCGCTCCGGGAGATTGGCATATGCGGCTGACGCGCAAAGGCGCCTCTTCCTACGTCATTCAACTAACCAAAGAAGATCCGCGGAACGGCCACCGGCCGTCGGTCGACGTGTTGTTCGAATCGTTGGAAGAGATGAAGGAGTTGACAAGGCACCTCGTCATTTTGACCGGAATGGGCGGTGACGGAGCGCGGGCGATGAAACGGCTTCGCGCGGCCGGAGCGGCGACGACCATCGCGGAATCGGAAGAAACATGCGTCGTGTACGGCATGCCGAAAGTCGCGGTGGAATTGCAGGCAGCCATGCATGTGTTGCCGCTTTATGACATTCCGCGCAAGCTGATTGAGTGTGTCGGTTACGACAGAACGTATAGCTCACCAGGAGGTGTGGGAAATGGAGTCCAATAATCAATATTTAACGTTGTTTATTGATGAGGCCAAGGAACACCTGCAAGCGTTGAACGACAATATGCTGGAACTGGAAAACCGGCCTTCGGATCTCGACATCGTGCAGGCGATATTCCGATCGGCGCATACGCTGAAAGGCATGGCGGCGACGATGGGATTTGAAGATCTGGCCAACCTGACGCATCAGATGGAGAATGTGCTCGATCTCGTCCGCAATAAGAAGCTCTTGATGAACGAGCAGATTTTCGACGCGATGTTCAAAAGTCTCGACGCGTTGGATGCGATGGTGAATGACATCACCGAGGGCGGAAGCGGGAAGCTGGACGTGCGCGCGATCGTGGACATCTTGCAATCGATCGCCGTCGGGAAGGCTCCGACCGGAGGGCAGCCGGGAAGCTCGGCGGGTTCGGCCGCTCCGGCTTCAGCAGCCGAGGAATTGGACCAATACCAGCGTTCGATTATTGAACATTCTCTCCAATCGGGATTCGCGGCTTACAGGCTAACCGTGACGATTCGGTCCGATTGTGTGATGAAGGCCGCAAGAGCGTACATGGTGTTCGATGCGTTGGAGCGCTACGGCGATGTTGTCAAGTCATCTCCTCCGGTTCCGGATATCGAGCAGGAAAAATTCGACCGCTCGTTCACCGTTCATTACATCACGAAACTGGACGGGGACGAAGTCCGCAATATGATCCTTGACATTTCTGAAATTGAAAGCGTTGACCTTGCGAGGGTCGATTTGCAGCAGGTTTCGCAGTCCGGAAGAATCGCCTCCGATTCCGCCGCTTCGGCGAACGTTGTCCAGTCTTCCGCCGATCGAAAATCCCAGACGGAAGGTGCTCAGGCGAAGCAACAGGTGAGCGGACGCACGATCCGCGTCGACCTTGAGCGTCTGGATACGCTGATGAATCTGTTCAGCGAATTGCTGATCGACCGCGTCAGACTTGAACAGCTGGCGTCTGAGATCGGCAGACAGGACTTGACCGAGACGGTTGAACATATGGCCAGAATCAGCAGCAACCTGCAGAACATCGTCCTCAAGCTGCGCATGATGCCTGTTGAAACGGTGTTCAACCGGTTCCCGCGCATGATTCGGGACCTTGCCAAAAATCTGAACAAAAAGGTCGAACTGATCATTACCGGCGCGGACACCGAGTTGGACCGCACGGTCATCGACGAAATCGGAGATCCGCTCGTGCATCTGCTGCGAAACGCGCTTGATCACGGGCTTGAAGAAACGGCGGAACGACTGAAAGCCGGAAAGCCGGAGACCGGAAAGATTTATTTGAGGGCCTACCAGAGCGGCAACCATGTGTTCATCGAGATTGAAGACGACGGTCGCGGCGTGCAGCGTGACAAAGTGTTGAAAAAAGCGATCCAGAACGGGATCGTGAACAGCGAAGACGCGGATCGTTTGTCCGACAAGGAAGTGTACCAATTGTTGTTCGCGTCGGGATTCAGCACGGCCGAAGTCGTCTCGGACATATCCGGCCGCGGGGTCGGTCTCGATGTCGTGCGGGAGAAAATCACCGCGTTGGGCGGTCATGTGGACATCGATTCGCGTTTGGGCGAGGGTACGAAGTTCACCGTGCAGCTGCCGCTCACCTTATCGATCATCACCGCGATGCTGATTCGCCTTGGCGAGGAAAAATATGCGATCCCGATCTCGTCCATCGTCGAGACGTCTCTTGTCGCTCGCGACGACGTGAGATTGGTTCACGGGATGAAGATGATCCATTTCCGCGATCATATCATTCCGCTCGTCGATCTCGCAAAAGCGCTGGATGTGCCGAACTGTTCCGGCATTGAGGACCAGGCGGAACTGAACGTTGTCATTGTACATAAAGGCGAAAAGATGGCTGCCCTTGTCGTGGATGAGTTCATATCGCAGCAGGAAATCGTGCTGAAGACATTGGGAGACTATTTGACCAAAGTGTTTGCCGTGTCGGGCGCGACGATTCTCGGGGACGGTCAGGTGGCGCTCATCTTGGATACGAATGTCTTGATCAAGTAGCATCAGACCATGACGGAGCTTGCAAACGAATAAAGGGAGGTTTCGTATCGTATGGGAGAAGAAATCAAAGTGGTCGTCTTCGCGTTGGGGAAGGAAGAATACGGTGTCGAGGTGGACAAGGTCCGCACGATCGAGCGCATGCTGCCGATTACGCGCGTGCCCAAGACACCCAAGTTCGTCAAAGGCGTGATCAATCTGCGCGGAGTCGTCATCCCCGTCATCGATCTGCGCGAGCGGTTCGGCCTTGAGGTTAACGAGCTGACGGACGACTCCAGAATCATCATCGTCAAGCAGCAATCGATCGAAGTCGGCCTTATCGTCGATTCCGCCAATGACGTCGTCGACATCGACGAAGATCATATTGAAGATCCGCCTGAGATCGTCGGCGGCATTCGCGCAAAATATTTGCGCGGCATCGCCAAGTTCGGAGATAACCGCCTGCTGGTGTTGCTGAACCTGCAGGAAGTGCTGAACAAAGATGAAATCATTCAATTGGAACAGCTGGGAGAATAGAGAGTGGACAAATTGAGGATCGAAGACTATCAGATGGACGTGTTGAAGGAGATCGGAAATATCGGCGCGGGACATGCGGCAACGGCTCTGTCGAAGCTCATTGACAAACAGGTCGATATGAACGTGCCTGATGCGCGTTTCGTTCCCTTCGATCAGATTGCGAACAGTCTCGGCGGCGAAGAGCAGGTGGTGGCAGCGGTATATCTGAGAGTGTTGGGGGATGTTCCGGGCAACATGTTCTTCGTCGTTTCCCTGGATTCTTCGAAAAGATTGCTGAAGTCATTGCTCGGCCTTCATGTGGAGACCGATGTGTTCACGGAGTTGGAGATCAGCGCTTTGACGGAAATCGGCAACATTTTGGCGGGGTCCTATCTCTCGTCATTATCCGATTTCACGAGGCTGAAGATGCATCCGACGGTACCCGCTCTGGCGATCGATATGGCCGGAGCGATCCTGAGTTTCGGGTTGGTCGAATACGGTCAAATGGGCGAACAGGCGCTGTTTATCGATACGACTTTTTGGGATGGAGTGAAAGAAGTGGAGGGACACTTCTTCTTCATCCCGGACCCGGACTCGGTCAGCAAGATTTTCGAAGCGTTGGGAGTGCCATGCGTATGATTATCGAGAGCAAACCAATCATCAAGGTGGGCATGGCAGATTTGCGGGCGATCGCGGCACCCGGTATTTTGAAAACGTCCGGTCTCGGTTCTTGCGTCGGCATCTGTCTCTTCGATCCGGTTCATAAAATTGCGGGACTGGCTCACGTGATGCTGCCTTCGTCGGAAATTGCCCGCGAAAACGTGATCAACGTTGCCAAATATGCGGACACCGCCATACCGTTCATGATCGACGAGATGATTCGATTGGGCGCGGAACTTTCAAACATGCAGGCGAAGATGGCGGGAGGCGCACAGATGTTCGTCCTGGGAAGCAGCGATATGATGAGAATCGGACCGCGCAATATTGAAAGCTGCAAGATGATGTTGAACAAATACAACATTCCGTTGCTCGGAGAAGATACGGGCGGAAATTACGGAAGAACGGTCGAGATCGACAGTTCGGACGGAACTGTCCTGATCAGAAGTGTGCAGAACGGAGTCAGACGGATATGATCGGATCGCTCAAATGGAACATGATCTTCGGAATCCTGGCAGGAATCTTGTCCTTTATGCTCTCAGCATCCAATCACAATCTATTCCTCACCTCACTCGTCAGGGGTTTCATCAGTTTCGGCATTGCGTTCACGCTTATGTTTTTGTTCCGCTGGCTGCTGGCGTTGGTCGTGCGGGACGGCGCGCCGTCAACGGACGAAGCGAAGACGTTGGAGATGCAGCCCGGAATGACGATCGATCTGACGACTCCCGCCGAAGACAACCTGCTGCCTGCGGACGATGGACGCGAGAAGGCGCCCTCAACGCGGCAAGCCCCGGCAGAGCAGAACTCGACGCAATCAGGTTCGGCGAAGCAAGTCCAGGAATTCCGGCCATTCGAACCACCGCGTCTCACCCTGAAAAAGCAAGACGATCACATCCAGGGACTTGATCCTGAGACGGCGGCGAAAGCCATACGGAGATTGACTGAAGATTAAGGAAGATGATGTATGAATGTCCTGAACAAAGCTCATCTTGCACATCAAGAGTTATGGGAAAACTGGAAACACAATCGATCTCCTGAAGCGAAGAAACAGCTGATCGAAGCGTATTTGCCGCTCGTTGAGTATGTCGTCTCTCGTCTGACAATCGGTTTGCCCAATCACGTCACCAGAGACGATCTGATCGGCTACGGGATCATGGGATTGATCGATGCGCTGGACAAGTTCGACCTTGACAGAGGTCTTCAGTTCGAGACCTATGCTTCCTGGAGGGTGAAAGGAGCGATTCTCGATTCTCTTCGAAAAAGCGACTGGGTTCCAAGGTCCGTTCGTGAGAAGGCGAAGCGAATCGAGGAAGCATATGGGATCCTGGAGCAGAAACATATGCGTTCCGTTACGGATGAGGAAATGTGCGCCTATCTGGGAATGGAATTGCAGGAGTTTCATCAGATGTTGATGGAAGTGTCCGTCACGACGGTGTTTTCGCTCGAAGATCCGATTAAGGACGAAGATCCCGAGACCCGGATGTCGACTTTGGTCGACGATAAAGCGGTACAACCGGAATCGATGATTCATCGTCAATATATGAAAGAGGTTCTCGCAGACGCGATCGAGAGATTGACGGAAAAAGAGCGCACCGTGGTGACGCTGTTCTATTATGAAGAGCTCACGCTCAGCGAAATTGCCGAAGTCATGTGCTTGTCTCCGTCAAGAATTTCTCAATTGCATTCCAGAGCGCTGTTGCGGCTGAAGGGTGTTCTTTCGAATGTCAAGGCGCAGCTGATGTCGGAATGATGTGCTGAGCGACAGGCGATGACGATAGAAATCCGGTTCACAAAGATATTGATTTTTAATATGATTAATAATGTTTTATTACGAAAATGGGGGGGTATGCGATGGAGCACGTGCAAAGTCCAGACAAACATCTGATCACCGTATCGATCGCAGCAGATAAGATGTCGGCTCATCTGATGTATAGGGGCGGTGAGGGTGGACGATCATTTGAGGTGTCAGAGTTGAAGGAATTGCTTCGTGCCCATGGCGTGATATACGGGATATTGGAAGACAACCTTGCGGAATTTGCCAACAATGTATCAGAGTATGTCCAAAAACCGGTATTGATCGCTGTCGGAGAAGCACCGCGCAAAGGAAAGGACGGGTACATCCGATATTTGTTCCAAAATGAGGACGAGTCGGCCAAGCCGAATGTGCTCGATGACGGCAGAGTCGATTTCAAGAACATTAACCGGATTAACAATGTGAAACGCGGTCAGGTGATTGCCGAACGAGTACCCGCCGAACCGGGGGCTCCAGGAATGACCGTGACCGGTGAACCGTTGCCTGCGCCGAAAGCCAAGGAAATGTATTTCAAGCCCGGCAAGAACGTGGTGATCGATGAGTCCCGCGTCCGCATGTACGCGGTGATCGACGGGATGGTGACGTTTACGGAAAACGACCGGGTGAACGTGTTTCCGGTATATGAAGTGAACGGCGATGTCGATTATCGTTGCGGCAACATCGATTTTGTCGGCAATGTCGTCGTGCGGGGAAACATTTTGACCGGGTTTTCCGTCAAGGCGGCGGGGGACATACGGGTCACCGGAAGCGTGGAAGGGGCGGAGATTATCGCGAGCGGGTCGATCGATATTGCCGGAGGGATCGTCGGCAACAGGAAAGGATACGTAAAAGCGGGCAAATCGATCCGTTGCCTTTTCATTCAGGATGCCAATGTGGAAGCCGGCGATAATATTGTCGTTCTGCAAAGCATCATGCATTCCACGGTCAAAGCGGGGAAGCAGGTTGACTGCAACGGTGCGAAAGGATTGATTGTCGGCGGGGTCGTGCAGGCGGGCCAATCGGTGATTGCCAGAACGATCGGCAATCTGTCCTACACTCCCACATCGATCGAAGTCGGTTTCAATCCGGATATGCGCAACGAATTGAACCAGCTGACCGCTGGTATGAACAGTTTGACGGATAATCTGGACAAGACGGAAAAGGCGTTGCGCCTGCTCGAGCAGATGGCGATGAACGCTCCGCTGCCGAACGAGAAGAAGCAACTGTACGACAAGCTTCAGTTGACCAAACAGCAGCTTACGGAGCAAATGGAACAAACCCGCGAGCGGATGAATGAACTGGAACAGGCGCTGGAAAATACCGAACAGGCGAAGGTCATCGTGTACGGCACCGTTTATGGCGGCGCCCGCATCGTGATCGGACGTTACACAAGATATATTAAGGATGCGGCGCAACGGGTCACATTCAGCTATGCGAACGGCGAAGTTTCGATGTATTCGATCTAGACAAGAGGAAGGCGGGACGGCGAGCCGGAATCAGCCCGCCATGTTCGGAACAGATCGCAACCGACTGTCCGCTGCGGCTTTGAAATGGAATTTCTTCTTGGACCAAGGTTCGGACGGATGAAATCAAACTGACGAGAGGGTGTGGTGGCGATGACGCTCAGATCGGTCGAGATGCAGATCGCGTTGCCAAGAGTGACTGATGCGGCGAACGTGCAGAATCAATTGTCCCAGAAGCCGATGTTCGACCAAAGCGCTCTTGCTCAACAAGAAGCGCTGAAAAGCAAGGAACAATTGAAGCGGAGCAATCAAATCGACAAGACTTCGACGCTTATGGTCGGAGAAGATGACGCGCGTCGTGAGGGCAGCGCCAAAAACCGTCATCCGGGCACAGGCAAACGCCGCCCCGTTTCCGATCGTCAAACCGATGCACCGGCTCATCCGTATAAAGGACGCCATATTGATCTGACTTTATAGGTGGAGGCGATCGCGTGGACGCTTGGCTGATCGTGGCGCTTCTCGGCAGCGTCATCGTGGTGTATGCGTGGATCTTCATCAAGAAGCATCCCGCCGAAGACAGCACCGGTTTACTGGCGGAGATCGACGACACGTTGCAGGGGTATGTGTCCGAGATCGTGGACAGCAATCGTCATGTCATCGACCAGGTGGAACGGTTGAAAAAGCGAATGGACGAGGAACGCAGGGAATGGCTGTCGCGCATCGGGGAGCTGGAACGGCAGCTGGCCGAATTGCGGAAAAATGCACCGGCGCCATCCGAGAAGATCGCGGCGCCGTCCGCGCGTCCGGCGCCGAGCAACGCCCATATTCATGAGAGATACCACGACCTGATCGAATTGAAACGGCAAGGGTTGTCGACGGATGAGATCGTAAAGCGGACGGGCATGAACCACGGCGAGGTGCAGTTTATTCTGCAGTTGGCCTCACAGGAGGAGACCCGGTCTTGAAGAATCATCGAGCCTATTATTGGTTGGGATTGGGCAGCGGGCTTATCATCGGAGCATTGCTCATGCAATTGATGACGTTTCGAAGTCCCTATGACGGTCTTGACCGGTCCGAGCTTGAGCAAGCCGCGGCTCGCCACGGTTACCGGCTGGTGCGCGAGAATGAAACCGTGCAACTGGATGACGACCGTTCGCTGCGCGCAATCTATGTTATGCCGGGCATGAGTCTTGAGCAGATCGCCGATTTGCTCGCGTCGGCCAAACTCATCGACCGGCCCGAACTGTTTCTGCAGGCAGTCGATCAATGGCCGGATGCGGTCCGCATACGATCCGGATACCATGTATTCAGAGGCGCGCCCACCATCGCGGAACTTATCGAACAACTCACCAATGATCCCGCCTGATCCTTTTTCCGATTGTCGACACGGTAATGAACTTGTTGCATACGTATTCGAGATTATGGTATAGTAATTGACGGTGTTGAGAACACACGCTTGTTAATCTGCTCAAGCGGTGCTTTCCCGTGCGGAAAGTTCTTGATGCAGAGATGATGCAGGCGGAGGACAAAAAATAAAACCATAGACAGGAGGTGCGTGAAGATGGCGGTTATTTCCATGAAGCAACTGCTTGAGGCCGGCGTACATTTCGGTCATCAGACGAGACGCTGGAACCCCAAGATGGAAAAGTACATCTTCACAGAACGTAACGGGATCTATATCATCGATCTCCAGAAAACAGTCAAGAAAGTCGAAGAAGCTTACAATTTCGTGAAATCCGTGGCCGAGTCGGGAGGTACGATCCTCTTCGTCGGAACGAAGAAACAGGCGCAGGATTCGGTGCGGGAAGAGGCGGAACGCTGCGGCATGTTCTGGATCAACCAACGTTGGCTCGGCGGTACGCTGACCAACTTCCAAACGATTCAGAAACGGATCGCTCGTCTGCACGAACTCGAAAGAATGGAAGAGGACGGCACGTTCGATCTTCTGCCGAAGAAGGAAGTCATTCTTCTGCGCAAGGAGAAAGACCGTCTCGAGAAGTTCCTCGGAGGCATCAAGAATATGAAGAAACTGCCTGATGCCTTGTTCGTGATCGATCCGCGCAAAGAGCGCATCGCTGTGGCAGAAGCCCGCAAGCTCGGCATCCCGATCGTCGGCATTGTCGATACGAACTGTGATCCGGATGAGATCGACTATGTGATTCCGGGCAACGATGACGCGATTCGCGCTGTGAAACTGCTCACGGCGAAGATGGCGGATGCTGTCGTAGAAGCGCGCCAAGGCGAAGAAACGACGGCTTAACCCGAACACATACACACGAATAAAGGGTGGTTCGAAGGTCTTGCGGCCTATCACCGCCCTTTTTTTAACACGGAGGCATGAAAATGCGCATGCCTTTGCATATCCGGCGCCCGGATATGCGTTTGAAAAGACGTTAAAGTTCAAGGAGGTTTTTCACTGATGGCGGTTAGCGCTGCACAAGTTAAGGAATTGCGTGAAAAAACGGGAGCAGGCATGCTCGATTGCAAGAAAGCTTTGGAAGAAGCCGGCGGCGACATGACGAGAGCGGCTGAGATTTTGCGGGAGAAAGGATTGGCGGCCGCAGCCAGCAAGGCAGGTCGTGCGGCGACCGAAGGGCTGGTCGAATCGTACATTCACGGCGAAGGCCGCATCGGCGTTCTCGTGGAAGTGAACTGCGAGACGGACTTCGTTGCCAAGACGGACAACTTCAAGCGTTTCGTGCGCGACATCGCGATGCAGATCGCGGCGGCTGCGCCTAAGTACGTATCCAAAGAAGAAGTGCCGGAAGAAGAGCTGAACAAGGAGCGCGAAATTCTGCGCGCACAAGCGCTCAACGAGGGCAAACCGGAGAAGATCGTCGAGAAGATGGTCGAAGGACGCCTTGCGAAGTACTATACGGAAGTGTGCCTGTTGGAACAACCGTTCATCAAGGATCCGGATCAAACGGTTTCGCAACTGTTGAATTCGATGATCGCGCAAATCGGCGAAAATATTACGATCCGTCGATTCGCAAGATTCGAACTGGGTGAAGGTTTGGAGAAGAAAGCGAACAACTTTGCCGAAGAAGTTATGGCACAAGTGAACAAATAAAAGCCGGGCTGGAGATTGGAACACCTAGTGTTCCTTTCTTCATAAGTGCGGAATTCATCCGTTGCGGCGCGTTTCAGAGCGCGCCGCCGGAACCCAAGTCCGTGCTTGCTCCGAGTGGATGCGAACGGACATCGGTGTCAGCAAGGACACGTACGCGGGGCAATTGACAGACCTGAGTTGCATGAGCCGATTTGCAAGCACGGATGACTGCAAGAATGTAAGAAAACGATCATGTTAACAGCACTGCATGCACGATCATTGCAAGTACCGCAAAGAACGATTCAGAACCACAAGAACGATGTTGTGGGAACGAATGATCGTGGAATATCTGGTCATGAATGAAGAACGGAGGAATCTGAGTGGGTCAGCAACCTGTATACAAGCGAGTTGTGTTGAAGCTGAGCGGTGAAGCGTTGGCCGGGCAGCTCGGTTATGGCATCGAGGCGGGTGTCATCTCATCGATCGCCGAGCAGATCAAAGAGGTGGTTGAGCTGAAGGTTGAAGTCGCGATCGTCGTCGGCGGCGGGAACATTTGGCGAGGCATCGCCGGCAGCGAGAAAGGAATCGATCGCGCAACGGCCGACTACATGGGCATGCTCGCCACGGTCATGAACTCTCTTGCCCTTCAGGATGCGCTTGAAAAAATTGGTGTGCCGACGCGGGTGCAAACTTCAATCGCCATGCAGCAAATAGCCGAACCTTACATTCGCCGCCGCGCGATTCGCCATCTGGAGAAGGGGCGCGTCGTGATATTCGCCAGCGGCACGGGCAATCCCTATTTCTCGACGGATACGACAGCAGCGCTTCGGGCCGCCGAGATCGAGGCTGAAGTGATCCTGATGGCGAAAAATAAGGTGGATGGTGTTTACTCGGCTGATCCGTTCAAATATTCCGATGCGCAAAAGTATGAGGAACTGACATACCTGGATATGTTGAATAAAGGACTTGGAGTCATGGATTCAACGGCATCGTCGCTTTGTATGGACAATAATATACCGCTGATCGTCTTTTCCATTACGGAAAAGGGGAATATCAAGAGAGCGGTATTGGGTGAAAAAATAGGAACTATAGTGAGAGGAAGTGTTGTATAATGCCGCAAACCGTTGTGCAAAATGCCAAGGATCGTATGGAGAAAGCGATTTCCGCTCTGAAAAAGGAGCTGGCGTCCCTTCGCGCGGGCCGCGCCACTCCCGCGATGCTGGAGCGCATTCAGGCGGAATACTACGGCACACCGACGCCGATCAATCAGATGGCGACCATCTCGACTCCGGACCCGCGCACGCTTCTGATCCAGCCGTGGGACAGAAGTTCGCTGAGCGACATTGAAAAAGCGATCATGAAGTCCGATCTCGGATTGACGCCGGTGAACGACGGCACCGTCATCCGCGTCACGGTGCCGCAGCTGACGGAGGAAAGACGCAGCGAGCTCGTCAAGCTGACGAAAAAATACGGGGAAGAAGCGAAAGTGGCTGTGCGCAATATCCGCCGCGACGCGAACGATGACATCAAAAAGTTGGAGAAGGGCACAATCTCCGAAGACGAGTCCCGCAGATACCAGGACGAAATTCAGAAACTTACGGACAAATACATAGCGGAAATCGATAAAGTGTTGGCCGCCAAAGAAAAGGAAATTATGGAAATCTGACGCCGGGCATCCCTCCGCTGCGAGGGGTGCGCAGTCGTGTCGGATCAAGCTGCCCGACTCCGGTCAAGTCTTGATCATTAGCATATGCCATCATTTCATGGGGGAAGGATCATGCTCGAAAAGATCAAAAGAAGCCGTGCAAGTCAGGACGCGCTGACGTCATCCATATCTCCCGACAATATCCCGCAGCATGTGGCCATCATCATGGACGGCAACGGCCGATGGGCGAAACAGCGCGGTTTGCCGCGCATTGCCGGACACCATTCCGGCATGAAAACGGTAAAAAATATTACCCTGGCCGCCAACGAACTGGGTATACGGATTTTGACGATGTACGCTTTTTCGACGGAGAACTGGAAGCGTCCGAAAGATGAAGTCGAATATTTGATGAAGTTGCCGGAGGAGTTCTTGTCGATCGAGCTGGATGAGTTGATCGCGAACAACGTCCAGGTGCGCATGATGGGGTGGACGGAAGGGCTGCCCCCGCACACGTTGAAAGCCGTACAGACGGCGATCGAGAAGACCAAGCACAACACCGGGCTCATTTTGAACTTCGCGCTCAACTACGGCAGTCGAAAAGAGATCATCGAGGCGGTCAGAAAGCTTGCCATGGATGTTCAGTCGGGTGAACTGAAACCGGAAGATATTCAGGATGTTCACCTTTCCGAACGGCTTCTGTCGAGCGGACTACCGGACCCCGATCTGTTGATCAGAACGAGCGGCGAGATTCGTATCAGCAACTTCATGTTGTGGCAATGCGCTTATACGGAATTTGTTTTCACGGACGTTTATTGGCCTGCTTATACGAAAGAGCATTTCTTGGAAGCGATCAAAATCTATCAACAGCGGATTCGTCGTTACGGCGGGCTGGGGTCTTGACGCTCGGCGGCGGATCGCCGGCTTGCATCGCGCGGACGAACACCTCTGGGGTTGGGGGAAGATAGATTGAAACAAAGATTGGTTACCGGGCTGATCGCAGCGGTCGCATTCATCGGAATATTGGTGCTCGGAGGTTACGCTTACGCGGCGATGATCGCATTGATGGCAGCCGCAGGTTTTTATGAGTATGCCAGACTGAACAAGATTGCCAAGCCCGGCAGCGGCGTGTACGTATCTTATGCTGCGGTGCTTGGCGTCGTTCTGCTTACGGAATATCTCGTTCCCGATGCGGCGATCGGTCATGAACAGATCATCTGGTGCGCGATGTTGATCCTGCTTGCGCTGACGGTGTTTTTTCACAAGACCGCGAATCTGCATACGGCTGCGGTCTTGTTGATCGGCATCATCTATATCGGTTACGGTTTTCATTATATGTTGATCACCAGATTGGAACTGGAGGACGGGCTGCTGTGGTCGCTCTTCATCTACGGTTGCATCTGGCTGACCGATTCCGGAGCTTATTTCACCGGCATGTTGCTGGGACGGCATAAGCTTGCGCCGGCGATCAGCCCCAAGAAGACGGTTGAAGGAGCGATCGGCGGCATCGTCATTTCCATGTTATTTGCTTTCCTGTTTGCTCTTCTCAGCGGCGAATGGCTGAACATCGCGCATGCGATTGTGCTGGGAGCGGTCATCGCGGTTGTCGGTCAGATCGGAGATTTGATTCAGAGCGCTTACAAGCGCTTGCAAGGCGTCAAGGATTCCGGCAATCTGCTTCCGGGGCACGGCGGCGTGCTCGATCGCGTCGACAGCTGGCTCATTGTTTTCCCGGCGGTGCATTTGCTGGGACTGATCTCTTAGAGCGTCTCGCTCCCGCAAGCGAAGATCGGCGGGCCGTTTTCGTAACGGGCAACGGAATCGGGCAACGATCCGGTAACGGACTGGAGCAACGGAACGGAGCGACATCCGGTGCAAAAACCCGAAACACAGCGTCCGAAACGTTCAGGGACAAGCAGATCATTTCAGGATAACGACGGAAGGATCAAGCAGGTGAAAACGGTGAGCAAAAAACGTATCGCTATACTCGGCTCCACTGGGTCGATCGGCACGCAAACGCTGGATGTGATCGATGGCATGCGGGAGCAATTCGAAGTTGTCGCGTTGGCCGCCGGACGCAATGTCGAACTGTTGAGCGAACAGGTGCGTAAGTTCCGGCCTAACATGGTGTCATGCGCCGATGAAAGCGCGGCGCGCGAGTTGAAAGAGCGGTTGGGCGAGTTGGCGTCGGCCGTGCAGATCGAATACGGCGGACAAGGATTGATTCAGGCCGCTGCCCGCTCCGGAGCGGATATGCTTATCACCGCGCTTGTCGGTTCGGTCGGGCTTGCGCCTACGTTGGCCGCGATCGATGCCGGTGTGGCGATCGGTCTGGCAAACAAAGAAACATTGATCAGCGCCGGTCATCTTGTGATGGAACGAGCCCGGCGCAACAACGTCCCGATCATCCCGATCGACAGTGAGCATTCGGCCATTTTTCAATGTTTGAACGGCGAACAGCGAAGCGCGGTCAAAAGGATCATTCTGACCGCTTCGGGCGGCTCTTTCCGGGATAAATCCCGGGAAGAACTGAAAAACGTGACGGTGGAACAAGCGCTTCGCCATCCGAACTGGTCGATGGGCGCGAAGATCACGATCGATTCCGCCACGATGGTGAACAAAGGCCTCGAAGTCATCGAGGCGCACTGGCTTTTCGATCTCGATTACGACCGGATCGAGGTAGTCCTTCATCCTGAAAGCATCGTCCACTCCATGGTCGAGTTCGTGGATACGAGCATTATCGCTCAGCTTGGCAATCCGGACATGCGGGTGCCGATTCAATATGCGCTCACGTATCCGAATCGGATGCGCGGATCGTATCGGCCGCTTGACCTCGTTCAAGCCGGAGCGCTTCATTTTTTCAAAATGGATGAACGGCGTTTCCCGTGCATTCGTATGGCATACGATGCCGGACGCTGCGGAGGCACGATGCCGACCGTGTTCAGCGCGGCCAACGAAGTCGCCGTCGCACGATTCCTGAACGGGCAAATCGCGTTTTTGCAAATTGAGGACATCATAGAGGAAGTGATGAGCCGTCATGATCCGATCCGCAACCCTGCCTTAGAGGACATATTGGCGGCCGATGACTGGGCCAGACAAGAAGCGCAAAGGTTGTTCCGATAACCGTCATCCTGCGGCGTATGCGGCCTTTTACGCGAGGAGGACGGTTCTCTTGAATATTTGTTGTGAATAATGTTAATCTAAGAGCAACCTCGTGTTGTCCGGCTCATGCCCAAAGGAGGAATCGCAAGGTTGAATCTGCTTACGACCATTCTATACACGATTCTTGTTTTTTTTATCATCATCGGCATCCATGAGTGGGGTCATATGTTCTTCGCCAAACGCGCCGGCATCCTGGTTCGGGAATTCGCGATCGGGTTCGGACCGAAATTGATCGCCTTCAAAAGGGGCGAAACCAAGTATTCGTTCCGGTTGCTTCCGTTCGGCGGATTCGCGCGAATGGCCGGAGAAGATGCGGAGATCATTCAGGTGAATAAGGGCCAGACGGTGGCCGTTCGCTTGAAAGACGGAATCGTCACGCACATTTATCTTGATAAACTTGATCTTTACCGTCATTTGACCATCGGTGAGGTCGTTGCGCTGGATCTGGAGAAAGAACTGTATGTTGAGCTTTTGGCCGACGGGGAAACGGTCCGCCGCCAGGTTGACCCGAAAGCGATGATCGTTGCGAGAGGCCAGGAGACGCAGATCGCTCCGCTCGACCGGCAGTTCAACAAAAAGAGCGTCGGAAAGCGCGCGATGACGATTTTCGGCGGTCCGCTGATGAACTTCGTTCTGGCCGTCTTCCTGTTCGCCGCGTATGTGTTCATGGTCGGGGTCCCGGTGAAGGAGTCGGGATACATCCTCATCATGGAGACCATTGAAGGATCGCCGGCTGAAGAGAGCGGTCTCAAGCAGGGGGACCAAATCGTCTCCATCGACGGCGTGAAAATCGACGGAGATATGGACAGGCTGACGAGTCTGATCTCGAAATCGGCCGACAAACCGATGAACTGGCGGATTTCACGCGGCGGAGAAACGTTGGAGCTGACCGTGACGCCGCGCATCATGCAGGGGGAAACCCCGATGGTCGGCATCACCATGTCGCCGCGATATGATCAGTATCGCCAGCCTACAATGGCCGAAGCGGCGAAGGGCACGTGGAATCAGATCCGTTACTGGACGAATCAGATCTTTATCGGATTGAAAAAACTCGCCATGTTGGACGTCAAATTGCAAGACCTGGGCGGCCCGGTCGATATCGCGCTGACGACGGGTGAAGCGGCGCGTGCAGGTTTTTCGACGCTCGTCCTTTGGACAGCGATTCTCAGCCTGTATCTGGGCATCTTCAACCTGTTGCCCGTACCGGCCCTCGACGGCAGCAGATTGATGTTCATCGGGTTGGAAGCGGTACGCGGCAAACCGATCTCGCAGGAGCGGGAAAGCCTGGTTCATCTGATCGGGTTTTCGGCGCTGTTCCTGCTGATGATCGCGGTTACGTACTACGATATTCTTGCGTTATTCCAAAGTGAGAATCAGAGGTGAATCGGGTGAGTAAAGAAGAAAAAGACAAGTCGTTCATCACTCCTCAGAGTGAGGATTTTTCCGCTTGGTATATCGATGTCATTCGCAAGGCTGATCTGATGGATTACGCTCCTGTCCGCGGCTGCATCGTGTTCAAGCCTGACGGCTATGAAATATGGGAACTTTGCCAGCGGGAACTGGACAGAAGATTCAAGGAAACCGGACACCGCAACGCCTATTTCCCGCTGTTCATTCCCGAAAGCTTCTTTCAGAAGGAGAAGGAGCATGTCGAAGGGTTTAATCCGGAGCTGCCCTGGGTAACGGAGGCAGGCGGGGAGAAGCTGGAAGAGAGATTGGCGATCCGTCCGACGTCCGAGACGATGATCGGTCATATGTACGCGAAGTGGATCAACTCCTATCGCGATCTGCCGCTGCTCATCAATCAGTGGGCGAACGTCGTCCGCTGGGAGAAACGCACGCTTCCGTTTTTGCGGACGAGCGAATTTTTGTGGCAGGAGGGCCATACCGCGCATGAGACGGAGGCGGAGGCGCGGGAAGAGACGATGCGGATGCTGGAAATTTACCGCGACTTCGTGGAAAACTTCCTGGCGATCCCCGTGATCGTCGGCCAGAAGACGCCGTCCGAAAAATTCGCGGGCGCCGTCGACACGTATTCGATCGAAGCGATGATGAAAGACGGCAAGGCGGTGCAGGCCGGAACGAGCCATTATCTCGGCACGAATTTTGCGAAGGCGTTCGAGATCAAGTATCTCGACCGGGAAAATAAACTGCAATATGCGCATACGACGTCTTGGGGCGTCAGCACCCGTCTGCTCGGCGCGCTCATCATGGTGCACGGGGATGACAAAGGACTGGCCTTACCTCCGAAAGTGGCGCCGACGCAGGTGATCGTGATCCCGATCGGGCCGCCGAAGACGCGGGAACAGGTGATGGCGAAGACGGACGAATATTATGCGCTTCTGAAGAAAGCCGGCATTCGCGTGCGCGTCGACGATCGAACCGACGTCAGCCCGGGGTGGAAGTTTAACGAATATGAGATGCGCGGCGTGCCGCTGCGCCTGGAGGTGGGGCCGCGCGATATCGAGAACGGACAAGTCGTGCTTGCCACCCGCTTCGGCGAGAAACGGATCGTGAAGGAAGATCAGCTGCTCGGCGAAGTGGAAAAGATGCTCGATGAAATTCAGCGCGATATGTACGAAAGGGCCTTGAAGTTCATGAAGGAGCATACATACGCTGTGGATACGCTCGACGAATTGAAGGCTCTGTTCGAGGAAAAACGCGGATTCGTTCTCGCCGGATGGTGCGGTTCCGAATCGTGCGAGCATCAGGTCAAATTGGAAACGAAGGCCACGGCCCGCAACATTCCGTTCATCGTGGATGAACATAAGAGCAAATGTTTGGTATGTGAAGAGCAGGCCAAACATACGGTCGTGTTTGCAAGAGCATATTAATCCGGGTACAAGTGCCGCAAGCCGGATTCGTCCGGCCTGCGGCCTGCGGTCGCGCCGACTCAATGCGGCATGTTGAGGAGAAGGGCTTATCGGAGTCAGGAAATTCCGAACAGCCCTTTCCCTGTTGAAGATGGGACAAGCGCTTTTTGCGCTCAAAGTGGGGGAGGGGAGCTCGCGTGGGAACAGAGGCGGCAAAGCGCAGCCGTTTTGAACTTCTGCTCGGCCAGGCGGACATTCCGCCGGAGGTCGTGCGGGATTTTTTCTCGGACGGGTACATCGACCGCGTCGAGGTCAGCCGTTCCAACCGTCAGTGGACGTTTCACATTGTCAAACAGAAGTTGCTGCCGCAGCACGTGTTCGTTCAGTTTTGCGGAAGGATTCAGCAGCAGTTTTCTCATATCGCGTCGGTATCCGTTGTCCTGCATTACACCGATCGCGTCGACGACCGCTCGCTCGTCGATGAATATTGGGGGCTGTGCGTCGACTGGCTGAAACAGACCGTCGTTTCGGTCAACGGGTGGATCGCGAAAGCGCATGTGGAAGCGTCTGCGGGACAGATCACGGTATCGCTTCTGGATTCGACGGGATTGGAACTGGCCAAGCGGAAGCAGATCGACCAGTATATATCCCGTTTTTTCGAAGAGCGCTTCTCGAGGACGTACCGCGTCCGTCTTCAGGTGCTTGAATCTCCTCATGAGGAGTATGAGAAGTTCCAGCAGCGGCGGGAAGAAGAGGACAGGCTGCTTCTGCAGACGCTGATCGAGGAAGCGGAGGCGGCGAAGCGTAACGCCGGGGCACCGGGTAAAGAAAACGCGAAGAGCGAACGGTTGGTATTCGGCTATGAAATAAAAGACGAGCCCGTACCGATTCAAAATATCCGCGATGAGGAACGGCGAATTACGATCCAGGGCCATGTTTTCTCCCTCGATGTGAAGGAATTGCGCAACGGCTCGACGCTGTATTCCTTCAACATCACGGATTACACCGACTCAATCTCGGTCAAGGTTTTCGTGAAAGATAAGGAAGACCTGCTGACGATGCAGAACCTGTCCGAAGGCAAATGGCTGCTCGTGCGGGGCAAGGTGGAGTACGACCGTTTCTCGCAGCCTCCGGAATTGGTGATGGTGGCGAACGATTTGAACGAGATCTCGCCGCCGCCCGAGCGGATGGACGAGGCGGAAGAGAAGCGGGTCGAGCTTCATCTGCACACGAACATGAGTGCGATGGACGGCATCCCTTCGATTTCGGACTATATGAAACTGGCGGCGAAGTGGGGGCACAAAGCGATCGCCATCACGGATCACGCCGTCGTTCAGGCATTCCCGGAAGCGGCGAAAGCGGCGAAGAAATACGGAATCAAGCCGATCTACGGCATGGAGGCCAACATCATCAACGATTCCGTGCCGATCGTGACGCGCCCGCGGGAAAGCAATCTGGCCGACGAATCCTACGTCGTGTTTGACATCGAAACGACGGGATTGTCGATCAATCATAATAAAATCATCGAGATCGCCGGCGTGAAATTGAAAGACGGCAAAGAGGCCGGCAGATTTTCTTCGTTCGTCAATCCGCATGAAAAAATTCCCGAGCATATCGCGCAGTTGACGAATATCAACGACGATATGGTGAAGGATGCGCCCGATCTGGACGTCGTGCTCCGGCAATTTGTGGAGTTCGTCGGCGACAGTGTGCTTGTTGCGCATAACGCCCAGTTCGACATCGGGTTTATCCAGGCGGCCTGCCGCAGCATCGGGATCGAACCGCTGCCCAATCCGACCCTGGATACGCTTGAACTTGCGCGCATGCTTCTCCCTTCGTTGAAAAACCACCGATTGAACACGCTCGCGGAGAAGTTCAACGTCAGACTCGACAACCATCACCGCGCGATCGACGACTCTGTGGCGCTGGCTTCGATCCTGACCGCGCTTCTGAAAGAATGCGAATTGCGAAACATCAAGCGTCTGGAACGGCTGAACGATTATGTGGGGAAGGATTTGTCGAACGCGCGGCCGTTTCACGCCTGCATTTACGCGAAAAATGCGGCGGGCAAGAAAAACTTGTATAAACTCGTTTCACTGTCGCACACGGAATATTTCAACCGCGTCCCTTGCATTCCGAAGAGCAAGCTGCAGGAACTGCGGGAAGGGCTGATCATTTCCTCGGGCTGCGAGAAGGGCGAACTGTATGAGACGGTGATGAACAAGTCGCTGGAGGAAGCGGAAGAGGTCGCACAATTTTATGATGTGCTGGAAGTCCAGCCTGTTTCGATGTTCATGCATCTGGTGGACAAAGGGCTGGTGGGCGGCGTCGATCAATTGATCGAGGCCAATCGGCGCATCGTCGCCATCGGCAAAAAACTCGGCAAACCGGTCGTCGCCACGGGGAACGCGCATTATTTGCATCCGCGGGACAAGCTGTTGCGGGATATTACGATCCACGGCATCACCGGATTCAGCCCGCTGAAAGATATGCGCAAACCGGACGCCCATTTCCGCACGACGCAGGAGATGCTGCAGGAGATGGCGCATCTCGGGGAGCAGGATGCGTACGATGTCGTCATCCGCTACCCGAACGAGATCGCCGATCAGATCGAGGCGTTTGACCTTTTCCCGTCCAAGCTGTTCACACCGATTATCGAAGGCGCGGACGAAGAAATCCGTGAGAAATGTTATGATACGGCGAAACGGATCTACGGGGATCCGCTCCCTCAGGTCATCATCGACCGGTTGGAGAAAGAGCTCGTGCCGATCATCAAATACGGCTTCTCCGCAAACTATCTCATTTCGGAACGGCTGGTCAAGAAGTCGAACGAAGACGGGTATCTGGTCGGTTCCCGCGGTTCCGTCGGCTCTTCCGTCGTCGCCACCTTCCTGGGAATTTCGGAGGTGAACCCGCTTCCGCCGCATTATTTGTGCAAAACCTGCAAGCACAGCGAATGGTTCCTTGACGGCAGCGTGCGCAGCGGATTCGACCTGCCGGACAAAGAGTGCCCGAAATGCGGCAGCAAGATGAGGGGAGACGGGCAAGACATTCCGTTTGAAACGTTCCTCGGGTTCAAGGGCGATAAAGTGCCGGATATCGATCTGAACTTCTCCGGCGAATACCAACCGCACGCCCACAATTACACGAAGGTGCTGTTCGGAGAGAAGAACGTGTTCCGCGCGGGAACGATCGGCACGGTGGCGGAGAAGACGGCCTACGGTTTCGTGAAGAAGTACGAAGAAGACCATCAGATCCGCTGGCGCGCGGCGGAAGAGGCGCGTCTGGCGGGCGGATGCACCGGCGTCAAGCGCAGCACCGGACAGCATCCCGGCGGCATCGTCGTCGTTCCGGACTACATGGAGATCGAGGATATTACGCCTGTGCAGTATCCCGCCGATGACACGAGCTCCGAGTGGAAGACGACGCACTTCGATTATCACGCCTTTGACGCGAACCTTCTGAAACTGGATATTCTCGGCCACGATGATCCGACGATGATGCGGATGCTGCAGGACTTGACCGGCATCGATCCGACGACGATTCCGATGAACGATCCGAAAGTGATGAGCATATTCAGCTCGACGGAGGCGATCGGCGTCACGCCGGAACAGATCAAAACATCGGTCGCGACGTACGGCATCCCGGAGATGGGAACCCGGTTCGTCCGGCAGATGCTCGAAGAGGCGCGGCCGAAGACGTTCGCGGACCTGCTGCAAATATCGGGGCTGTCCCACGGAACGGGGGTCTGGCTCGGCAACGCCCAGGAACTGATCAAGAACGGCACCTGTACGATCGAAACGGTGATCGGCTGTCGCGACGATATCATGCTGTATTTGATTTATAAAGCCGGCATGGATGCGGGGCTCGCCTTCACGATCACGGAGAGCGTGCGCAAGGGCAAAGGGCTGACCGAGGAATGGATCGCGGCGATGAAGGAGCGCGGCGTGCCGGACTGGTACATCGAATCGTGCCAGCGCATCCAGTATATGTTCCCGAAGGCGCACGCCGCCGCCTATGTGACATCCGCGGTTCGTTCGGCATATTTTAAGGTATATCATCCGATCGCTTTCTACGCGGCATACTTCTCCGTCCGCGCCGAGGACTTCGATGTCGAGCTGTTCACCAAAGGTTACGACGCGATCCGCGCGAAACTGGAAGAGATTGAGGCGAAATCATTCCAGGCGACGGCGAAGGAGAAGGCGATGACATCGATCCTCGAGATGGGGCTGGAGATGACCGCCCGAGGGTTCGGGTTCACATCGATCGACCTGTACCGGTCCGATGCGACCCGGTTCGTGATCGACGGCGATAAGCTCATCCCGCCGTTTTCGGCGATCCAAGGCGTCGGCGAGAACGCGGCGCGCAGCATCGCCGCGGCGAGAGACGAAGGAGAGTTTCTGTCGGTTGAAGATTTCCAGAATCGCACGAAAGTGTCGAAGACGATCGTTGAGATTTTGGAACAGATGGGATGTTTCCGCGGTATGCCGGAATCCAACCAATTATCGTTATTTTGAGCGATTGTTAGAAACACTCTTGCGTATCAAGCCATCGTTGTGCTATAATCACTAGTGGTAACTTTTTGATATCTATGGCTGTAAGAGTGGGGCAACCCACTCTTTACATTTTGCCCGAATATATCCATTCAACAATGAGGGGGATGCGATCGTTGAGCAGCGCGATCACACGTATCGTTGAAGAATTGCTGGAACCTTACTTTCAGGAGCATCCTGAATTCGAATTGGTCGAGATCGAATTTGTGAAAGAAGGCGGCAACCGTTTTCTCCGCGTGTTCGTCGACAAGGAGGGCGGCATCGACATCGAGGAATGCGGGAAGATCAGCGAATATCTGAGCGCCAGGCTGGATGAGAAAGACCCGATTCCCGACGCGTATTTTCTGGAAGTTTCGTCGCCCGGCGCCGAGCGCCCGCTGAAGACGAAAAGGGATTACGAACGGGCGGTCGGCAGATATGTGTATGTCAAAACGTACGAACCGATCGACGGCCGGAAAGAATTCGAAGGTGTGCTGCAGTCGTACAACGAACAAGAGCTGACGATACATATCGGCAAGAAGATGGTGGTCATTCCCATGCCGAAAGTGGCTGCGGCAAGACTTGCGATCGAACTGTGAGGAAACTGTTTTTTCGATGAAAGGAGGATCAACCAAAAACGATGAACATCGATTTTATAGAGGCATTGAACGAGATAGAACGTGAAAAAGGGATCAGCAAGGACATTCTGATCGATGCGATCGAAGCCGCGCTGATCTCCAGCTACAAGCGCAACTTCAACACCGCGCAGAACGTCCGCGTCGACATCGACAGGCAGACGGGCGTGATCAAGGTGTACGCGCGCAAAACCGTTGTGGAAGAACCTTTGGACCCGCGCATGGAAATTTCGCTCGAAGCGGCGCGGGAGATCAACCCGCACTATCAGCTGGATGATATCGTCGAGATCGAGGTGACGCCTTCCGATTTCGGGCGCATCGCGGCGCAGACGGCCAAACAGGTCGTCACGCAGCGCATTCGCGAAGCGGAGCGGGGACTGATCTATGAGGCGTTCATCGATAAAGAAGAGGATATCGTCACGGGCATCGTGCAGCGTCAGGATGCGCGCAACATCTATGTGGATCTGGGCAAAGTAGAGGCGGTGTTGCCGCTGAACGAGATCATGCCGAACGAAAAATTTAAGCAAGGCGACCGGATCAAGGTGTATATCACGAAGGTCGAAAATACGACGAAAGGTCCGCAGATCCTGCTGTCGCGGACGCATCCGGGCTTGTTGAAACGCCTGTTCGAACTGGAAGTTCCGGAGATTTACGATGGGGTCGTCGAGATCAAATCGGTGGCGAGAGAGGCCGGTTTCCGTTCGAAGATCGCGGTCTATTCCCGAAACCCCGAGGTGGACCCCGTCGGTTCTTGCGTGGGACCGAAAGGCATTCGCGTACAGACGATCGTCAACGAACTGCGCGGCGAAAAAATCGATATCGTCCGCTGGTCGGAGGACGTGGAGGAATATGTCTCGAACGCGCTCAGCCCTGCGCAGGTTCTCGAGGTGATCGCGCACGAGGATGAGAAAATCGCGCGCGTCATCGTTCCGGATCATCAGCTGTCGCTGGCGATCGGCATCAAAGGTCAGAACGCCCGTTTGGCCGCGAAGCTGACCGGTTGGAAGATCGATATTAAGAGCGAATCGCAGGCCGAGTCGGAGCCAGGCCGCCCGCGCGCGCACGAGGCGGAGGAAAACGAGCCGGTTGATGAAGACGAGGCGATGGAATAAAAGCGGCAGTCGGTTCGGCGCGGTTCGGGTCGGAAAGTTTTTTTAGACTCGTTTCGATCATTGATCGGATAACGGTTTGGATATTTACTGGAGTTTGGTCGGATCATTGTCAGGCAGAAACAGGAGACAGACGGTTCATGGCCGGACCGGTTCGGGAGCAGTTGGTCAGCCGGTTCGCCGTCGGATCGAACATGCAATCTTATGCCGGTTCTTAGTCTTAATATGATCCTGATCGGATTTGAATGGGGACTGTTGGAATCCCGGGTCTTGATCGGATCTTGCAGGAGGGGATGGATCTGTGCGACGCCGCAAAGTGCCTCTGCGTAAATGTGTCGCTTGTCAGCAGATGAAATCGAAAAAAGAATTGATCAGAGTGGTCCGCACGCCGACCGGAGAAATTCAGATCGACCTGACGGGCAAAAAATCCGGACGCGGCGCGTATTTGTGCGGAAATGTGAACTGTTTTCATCTCGCCAAGAAAAACCGCGCTTTGGATCGCTCGCTGAAATCGAACGTCGGAGCGGAAATTTACGAGCAGCTCGCCCAGGACTTCATCCGCGTCGAGGACGAATTTAAGGCAAAACAAGCAGAGCCGGACGATGATGATGGCGATGAATAAAGTGTTGTCGCTGCTCGGTTTGGCGCAACGCGCGGGCAAACTTGCCTGCGGTGAAGAACAGGCGATCCAGGCGCTTCAGGCGCGAAAAGCTCATCTCGTGATCGTAGCGAAGGACGCTTCCCATAACACATATAAAAGGTTCGGTGACAAATGCAGGTTTTACCGGGTGCCGATCATTCGCGAATTTGACCGCAAGACGCTGGGGTCGGCGACGGGAAAGGGTGAACGAGTCGTCATATCGGTGACGGATAAAGGATTTGCGGAAGCCATGCTGAACGCGTGCAACCAGTCCAGACCAGAAACAACTCCGGAGGTGAAAGGTATTGAGTAAACAAGATAACAAAGAAAAAATCAGAGTATATGAATACGCGAAGTCTCTTCACATGAGCAGCAAAGAAATTCTCACGATCCTGAAGAGGGTCGGCATGCCGGTGAACAATCACATGAGCGTGATGGAGCCGGAGATGATCGAGAAGGTGGAACAGTTTTTCCGTGACATAAAGGCGAATGCCGCGGCGAAACGTTCGGGTGACGCTCCTTCGCAGCAGGTTCGGGAGCAAAGTTCTCACGATTCGTCGGTCAAGACACCGCAGAAAAATGCCAACCAAGATGGAGCGAAAAATGTGAGTGAAGCGATGAATACGAATACCCAGGTGAAATCCAACGAACGGCAATCGAACAAAGATGCGGCGCAGCGGGGACCGCAGCGCGAAGACAACAGAGCGAAAAGCAAACAGGATCAGAAATCGGGTGAACCGCGGGGCGAGCGGGCGGCTGACGCTTCCGCCCGGCACGGACAGAAGCAAGGCCAGCGGCCGAACGAACAGAAGCGAGCCGATCAGCCGGCGGCTGCGGACAACCGGACGGCAAAAACATCCGACCAACCGGCGGGAAGGGCGAACGAGGATCCGCAACGGCCGGCCGGTTCGGCAGCGGACTATGACAAGGATCTCATGCTGGACGACGACATTTATGAGAGCGTGGCAAAGGGAAGCCGCGGCAAGGTGATCGGCAGATTCGAAGAAGTAAGCAAAGGAAAGACGACGAAAAAGACGAAGCCGAACAACAAGCGGTTCGATGACAGCAAAGTGAGCAACATTCGCCAAAGCGGCAACCGCAAGGGACAAAATAAACAGCGCGTCCAGCAGGAGAAGCGCGAGAAGGTCGACAATACGCCGAAGAAAGTGATCGTGCGCGGCACGATGACCGTGGGCGAACTGGCCAAGCTGTTCCATAAGGACGCCTCCGAGGTGATCAAGAGACTGTTGCTGATGGGCGTCATGGCGACGATCAACCAGGAGCTTGATCTGGATACGATCCAGCTTATCGCGGACGAGTTCGGCATCGAGGTCGAGCTGAAAATCCCGGTCGATGAAGCCAATTTTGAAGAGATCGAGGAGCAGGACGATCCGAAAGATCTCGTCGAACGTCCGCCGGTGGTCACGATCATGGGGCACGTCGACCACGGCAAGACGACGCTTCTGGACGCGATTCGCCACACGCGCGTGACGGAAGGCGAAGCCGGGGGCATCACGCAGCACATCGGCGCGTACCAGGTTGAAATTTTGGGCAAGAAGATCACATTCCTCGACACTCCCGGTCACGAAGCGTTCACGACGATGCGCGCGCGCGGCGCTCAGGTAACGGACATCACCGTTCTCGTCGTCGCTGCGGACGACGGCGTTATGCCGCAAACCGTCGAGGCGATCAACCATGCGAAAGCGGCGAATGTGCCGATCATCGTCGCGATCAACAAAATCGACAAGCCGGAGGCCAATCCGGAGCGGATCAAGCAGGAATTGATGGAGCACGGCATCGTTCCGGAAGAATGGGGCGGAGACAACATCTTCGTCAACGTATCCGCGAAACAGAAGATCGGCCTTGAGGAATTGCTGGAAACGATCCTGCTCGTCGCGGAAGTTCAGGAACTGAAGGCCAATCCGAACAAGCGGGCGAGAGGCACCGTGCTCGAAGCGGAACTTGACAAACAGCGCGGACCTGTGGCGCGCGTCCTGATCCAGAACGGAACGCTGAGAGTCGGCGACGCCTTCGTCGCGGGAGTCCGTTTCGGCAAGGTTCGGGCGATGATGAACGACAGGGGCCGCAGACTGAAAGAAGCCGGACCGTCGACGCCTGTCGAAATTACCGGTTTGTCGGATGTTCCGCAAGCGGGCGATCCGTTCATCGTCTTCGAGAATGAACGGAAGGCGAAGGAAATCGCGGAAAGACGCAGCATCAAGCTGAGACAGGAAGAACTCCGGGCAAGATCGAGAGTAACGCTGGACGATCTGTACAAACATATCAAAGAAGGCGAAATGAAAGAACTGCACGTGATCCTGAAGGCCGACGTGCAAGGTTCGCTCGAAGCGTTGAGAGGATCGTTGGAGAAAATCGACATCGAAGGCGTCAGAGTGAAAACGATCCATGCCGCGGTCGGCGCGATCAAAGAGTCCGACGTCGCGCTCGCATCGGCGTCGAACGCGATCATCATCGGGTTCAACGTCAGACCGGAACCGCAAGCGAAACAGGCCGCAGAGATCGAGCAGGTCGACATTCGCCTGTACCGGATCATTTATCAGGCGATCGAGGAGATCGAAGCCGCAATGAAAGGGATGCTCGAGCCGGAGTACAAGGAAGTCGTCATCGGGCATGCCGAAGTGCGCAATATATTCAAGGTGAGCAAGGTCGGCACGATCGCCGGCTGCATGGTGATCGACGGCAAGATCGCAAGATCGGCGATGGCCCGCATCGTGCGCGACGGCATCGTCATCTACGATGGTCATATCGAATCGCTGAAACGTTTCAAGGACGATGTGAGAGAAGTGGCGCAAGGCTACGAGTGCGGCATGTCTTTCGATAAATTCAACGATATCAAGGAAGGCGACATCGTCGAAGCATATGTAATGGAAACCGTTGAGAGGTGATTCGCGATGGCGAAATTTCGGGTAGGCAGAGTGGGCGAGCAAATCAAGAAAGAACTGAGTCAAATTTTGCAAATGGAACTGAAAGATCCGCGCATCGGTTTCGTAACGGTGACGGGCGTGGACGTTACGAACGATCTGTCCCAAGCCACCGTGTATCTGAGCGTTCTTGGGGATGACAGCCAAAAGGAGGAGACGCTGAAAGCGCTGGCCAAAGCTCAGGGATTCATCCGCTCCGAGCTGGGGCGGCGCGTGCGGCTCCGCCATACGCCGGAACTGATCTTCAAGTTCGACACGTCGATCGAGTATGGAAGCCGCATCGAACAACTGCTAGCGCAGTTGAATCGCGAGGAGCAATAACATGGCGAACGTAAAGTTGACTTATGAAGAGCAGTTGGATGCGATGAAGCGGTTCATCGATGAGGGGGACGATTTTCTCGTCGTCTCCCACGTGAACCCTGACGGCGATGCGATCAGTTCCACGACGGCGGTCGGATGGCTTCTGTCGTCGCTCGGCAAAAGCTATACGATGATGAACGAAGACGCATGCCCGCAAAAATTTCAATTTTTATGGAGAGCCGCAGACATCAAACGCGCATCGGACGCAGACGGAAAGAAAAAATATCGGTACGTGATCGCCGTGGACTGCGCGGACTATCAACGCTTCGGCGAGGTTTCCGCATGTTTCGCGGATGATGTGCGGATCGCCAACATCGATCACCATCAAACGAACGATCACTACGGAGACGTGCAGCTCATCCGGCCTGATGCTGCGGCGACGGCGGAAATCCTGTACGATCTGCTGAACCGTTTTTCGATCACCTGGACGGAGGAGATCGCGACCTGCATTTACACCGGTTTGCTGACGGACACGGGCGGATTTCGCTTCTCGAACACATCGCCGCGGGTGATGAATATCGCGTCGCAGCTTCTGAGTTGCGGCGTGAAGGCGAACGAGCTGGCGGAACAACTGCTCGAGAGGATGACCAAAGCGCATGTGAAGCTGTTGCAGCGCGCGCTGAGCACGCTGACGTTCAATGCGGACGAAACGGTGTGCTGGCTGTCCGTGTCGCTCGCCGATATGCGGGAAGCGAACGCCAAGAATGAAGATCTGGAAGGACTCGTTCAATATCCGCGCAACATCGAGGGCGTCGATGTCGGGATCCTGTTCAAGGAAGTTCGTCAGGACGTGTACAAAGTGAGCCTTCGTTCGGGAGGACGGGCCGATGTGTCGGAGATCGCGCAGCGCTTCGGCGGCGGGGGTCACGCGCGCGCGGCGGGCTGTACGGTCGAAGGCAAGCTGGAGGATATTATCCGCGCAGTCGTAGCGGAAGCGGAGAAGGGTCTGAAGGCGAATGATTCCATTTGAGTTTGACGGAATTTTGGCTGTGAATAAGCCTGCCGGATGGACGTCGCACGATGTTGTGGCGAAACTCCGCCGTCTGCTCGGAATAAAACGGATCGGGCATGCGGGCACGCTTGATCCGGATGTGACGGGCGTGCTTCCTGTCGCTGTCGGCCGCAGCACGCGCTTCATCGAATATTTGCAGGAGATGCCCAAGGAATACGTCGCGGAGATGACGATCGGCATCGCGACGGACACCGAAGACATATCGGGAACGGTCACCGCGAGCGTCGAACGGGCGGTTATCGAACCGGAAGAGCTGAGGCGGACGATCGAGCGGTTCAAGGGAGAGATCGAGCAGATTCCGCCGATGTACAGCGCGGTGAAGATCGGCGGACGCAAACTGTATGAACTGGCGAGGGAAGGACGCGTCGTCGAGCGCAAACCACGGAAGGTGACGATTGAGGATATACGTATCGAGGAAGCGCGGCTGTCGCTCCCCCATCCGGTCGTCAAATTGCGCGTCCGCTGCTCCAAAGGAACGTACATCCGCACGCTGTGCAAAGATATCGGCGAAGCGCTCGGATATCCGGCGGTCATGTCCGGGCTTGTCCGAACGATGTCGTGCGGCATTCCGCTTGACCGTTCCGCGTCGCTCGAGCAGATTGCCGCCTGGCTTGAGGACGGCACGCTCGCGGAACGCATGCTGCCCGTTGACGCGCTGCTGACGCAAATGCCGCCGCTTCGGGTGGAACCCGAGATCGCGCAGCGGCTCTTGCAGGGCCAGCGGGTCAAACGCTCCGATCTTCGGCTTAAGGAACAGCCGCCCGCCGGGCTTGTCCGCCTGTACGCGGAACCGGAACGGTTCGTCGGCATCTGCCGCCTCGAAGAGCGGCTTCTCATTCCTCACAAGATGGTGACCTAACAACAACGGCTTACGGAAAGTGACGGATGCTTGTGGAAGTGATCAGATTATCATACCCGTATGCGCAATCGGAAAACGTTCCCGCCGACGGCCAGGCGATCGCCATCGGCGATTTTGACGGAGTTCATCTCGGCCATCGCAGCGTGATCGAACAATGCCTCTCTCAAGCGAGGATGTTCGGAGTCCCGGCGTCGATCATGACGTTCGATCCTCATCCCCGCGAAGTGCTCGGCAAGCCGCAATATTCCCGTTATCTGACGCCGCTGGGGGAGAAGATTCGTCTCTTCGGCCAACTCGGCGTCGACCGCGTGTATATCGTCGAATTCACCGAACAGCTGGCGAAAGTTTCGCCGGGCGACTACTTTGAACATATGCTGCGGCCGCTTCGTCCGAAAGCGATCGTTGTGGGCTTCGATTTCACGTTCGGCCATATGGGGCAGGGAACGGCGGATACGCTCAAGCGTTTGGCCGGACGGGATATTCGCGTCGAGGTCGTCGCTCCGTTTCAGGTGGCCGGAGAGAAGGTGAGCAGCACGCTCATCCGGGAACAGCTTCATCTCGGCATGCTGGATCGGACTTCGCAACTGCTCGGCCGCCATTACCGGGTCGAAGGGATCGTGGTAAAAGGCGAAGGGCGGGGGCGGACGATCGGCTATCCGACGGCGAACCTGGAACTGAAAGACCGGTATGTGATTCCCCGCCAGGGCGTCTATGCCGTGAAGGCGGCGGACGGTTCGCGTTCATATGACGGTGTGATGAATATCGGCGTGAAGCCGACGTTTCATTACGGTGAAGAGCAGCCGCCGACGCTGGAAGTTCATTTGTTCGATTGCGATGAGGATCTTTACGGCCGGACGCTGCTCGTCGAGTTCGTCGCGTTCTTGCGTCCGGAGATGCGGTTCCCGTCGGTCGACGCATTGATCGAGCAAATCGCGAGAGATGCGGAACGGGCCAGGCAGATTCTTGCATTAAGATAACCGTTCTGATATACTATGCCATGTGACCTGAAAGCGGGTCGCGAATATGGATGGATGAACCTCGGCGCGGCATATGACTCACCGACGTATGCTGGGCTGCAGGCGATTATTATGAAAAAGGAGGTGTACAGGATGGCTATTACACAAGAGCGCAAGAAGCAACTGATCGAAGAATTCAAGATCCACGAGAACGACACAGGCTCTCCTGAAGTTCAGATCGCTATCCTAACGGAAAACATTCAGAACCTGACGGAACATCTTCGTGATCACAAGAAAGATCATCATTCCCGTCGCGGCTTGCTGAAGATGGTAGGTCAACGGCGCAGATTGCTCGCATATCTGAAGAAGAAAGACGTGCAGCGTTACAGCGCCCTGATCGAACGACTGGGATTGCGCAGATAAAGTTTGACGTGAGAAGCAACCTGATATGGATCGGCCACGGCGACTGTCCGCTGTCGGCGATTCATAACACAGGTTGCTTTTTACCAATATTATAGTATGGTTGGTTGTTACATAACGAGTAACACATGAACAGGAGGTTAAGTATGCTGCAGTCAGTGGAGATGGATCTGGCCGGACGACGTCTGGTGCTCGAGACGGGCAAGCTCGCCAAGCAGGCTAACGCGGCGGTTACCGTCCGGTACGGCGATACGGTGATTCTAAGCACGGTCACTTGTTCGCCCGATCCGAAAGAACTTGATTTCTTCCCGCTCACGGTAAACTACGAAGAAAGATTGTATGCCGTCGGGAAAATTCCGGGAGGTTTCATCAAACGGGAAGGGAGACCGAGCGAAAAGGCGATTCTCGCCAGCCGTCTGACGGACCGTCCGATCCGGCCGCTCTTTCCCGATGGATTCCGCAACGAAGTTCAGATCGTGAACCTCGTGTTGAGCGTTGATCAGGACTGTTCACCGGAAATTGCCGCGATGATCGGCACTTCGGCCGCGCTGTCGATTTCGGAGATTCCGTTCAACGGACCGATCGGAGGCGTGATCGTCGGCCGTGTCAACGGCGAATTCGTGATCAATCCGACCGTTGAACAGGAGCAACAAAGCGATATTTACGCAGTCGTTGCCGGAACGAAGGACGCGATCATGATGGTGGAGGCGGAAGCCGAGCAAGTGCCGGAAGAAGTGATGCTCGAAGCGATCATGTTCGGCCATGAAGAGATCAAGAAGATCGTCGAAGTGATTGAGAAACTGGTGGCGATCGCCGGAAAACCGAAGATGGAAGTGCAGCTTCATCAGGTGGACCCCGAAGTCGATCAGGCGGTCCGCGATTATGCGGCAGTTCGTCTCATCGAAGCGGTGAGAATTCCGGAGAAACAAGCCCGTCAAGACGCGATCGACACGATAAACGAAGAAGCCGTCGCGCACTTCACCGAATTGTACGCGGAGGAGCCGGACAAGCTGAACGATGTGAAGGAAGTATTGTACAACATCGTCAAAGAAGAGGTCCGCAGATTGATCACGCACGAGAAGGTGCGTCCGGACGGCAGAGCGTTGAACGAGATTCGTCCGATCGAATGCGAGGTCGGCCTGCTGCCGCGCACGCACGGCTCTGGACTGTTCACAAGAGGCCAGACTCAGGCGTTGAGCATTTGTACGCTGGGGGCATTGGGTGATGTCCAGATTCTCGACGGCATCGATCTCGAGGAATCGAAACGGTTCATGCATCATTACAATTTCCCGCCTTTCAGCGTCGGGGAAGCCCGCCCGCTTCGTCCGCCGGGACGCCGCGAAATCGGTCACGGTGCGCTTGGGGAGCGTGCGTTGGCAAAGGTTATCCCGCCGGAAGAAGAATTCCCGTATACGATCCGGCTTGTATCTGAAGTGTTGGAGTCGAACGGATCGACGTCGCAGGCGAGCATTTGTGCCAGCACCCTGGCGCTGATGGATGCCGGAGTTCCGATCAAGGCGCCGGTTGCGGGCGTGGCGATGGGGCTGATCAAGGACGGGGATCATGTCTCGATCTTGACCGACATTCAAGGAATGGAAGACCATCTGGGCGATATGGACTTCAAAGTTGCCGGAACCGCCAAAGGGGTCACGGCGATTCAGATGGACATCAAGATTGACGGCATCGACCGCAACATTTTGCAGCAGGCGTTGGAGCAAGCGCGCGAGGGACGGCTGTTCATCCTTGACAAGATGCTGGCTGTCATGAAAGAGCCGCGCAAGACGGTGTCGAAGTACGCCCCGAAGATCGTGACGATGCAGATCAATCCTGAAAAGATTCGCGATGTGATCGGCGCGGGAGGCAAGATCATCAACAAGATCATTGATGAGACGGGCGTGAAAATCGATATCGAGCAGGACGGACGCATCTACATCACATCGGTGAATGAAGAGGCCAATGAAAAAGCCCGCATGATGATCGAAAACATCGTGAGAGAAGTCGTCGTCGGAGAAACATACCTCGGTACGGTCAAACGGATCGAGAAGTTCGGCGCGTTCGTCGAAATCCTGCCGGGCAAGGAAGGGCTCGTGCATATTTCCCAACTGTCCAACGAACGCGTGGCGAAAGTCGAAGATGTGGTGAAGATCGGCGACCGGATTACGGTCAAGGTGACGGAGATCGACAGCCAAGGCCGCGTCAATCTGTCCCGCAAGGCGGTGCTTGCATCGGGAGCTTCGGCGAAGTCGTGATTGCGGCGTGACGACCCCGAGTCCGCTTCATCGGATGAAGCATCGCTTCTATCCGCTCACCCTTTCGCATACGGCTCGGCCGATGCAAACGGCATCATGTGATGTTCATTTCCGCTCATGTTCCTTTCGCGCGAATTGGATATCACATGAAAAATTGAATTGTTTTACATGAAAGAGATGGAGATGAGATCTGTCTCTTTTTTTAATTTTTGTCGCGTTTCGGCGAGGTGACCGACCATCGGCCGCATCCGCACCCGTCGGAAATCCGAAGGTAATGCGGTCGTGTCCGCCGAAATTCATGCCGCGGATATTCAAACGGCATTGTGAATCATTCGGCAGATCTTCCGCGCTGTTTATATTCAGTGCCGTTGACACCATTCGATACTGCTAACAACATGAAAACATCACGAAAGATACAACCTGCGGTGCGGGCCGGCACCATTCATGGCGAGGAATCGAAGCGACTCCGCCTCCTTGGCATAACCAGCACGCTTACACCCCGATGATATACCTCGAGACAACCCGTACGCCTAACATCACAAACGCTAACATCACGAATAACTCTAAACACTAACTCCTAACATCATGAACATCCATACCACTAATTTCCTGGCATCCCGAACATCTACGTTCGCCACCTTCACTAACGCCGAATACGCCTTGCCTTGACATAGCGCGATTCCGGCACCATCACTTTTCCTGAATTCCTGTGCTCGATAATGTAACTCAACCCACGATGTAACCGCGCTTCTGCCGCCATGATCTCATCCGTCGTTCCAATCCCGCATGCTTCACAGTCGCACGGAATATTCCATCGCTCCTTTTCATAAATATGGACAAAGATTCATCGTTTTGGACAAAGATCATCCGAACAATGCCATCAAAAAATGGCGCCGTTATGTCGGCGGATTGTTCGCGTGCGCCCGCATGGTTGAATCAAGCTGAATTCGTGAGGATCGCATCGCGGTATTCTGAGACGACACGGATCAACTGGTGATCCCGTCATGCCGGTTCAACCGGAGAGCAGGCGACGATGATACATGAACGTAAAAAGCGGATGAGTGGAGGAGGTCATGATGAGCGATCGCGGAAAAAGATCTGCATGGCTCGCCCGGTGGGAAGCGATGAGCAAAACCGCGCTCTCAAAGGGACGCGGCATCTGGATGTGGGGGATGCTGGTTGTCGGGCTTTACGCCCTGTTTGAACACACTCCCGTTGGAAACTATGTCGACGCGTTGAAACAAAGCGCGGTTTTCGGCACGCATGCGGACTCCTTAGCGGAAGCAGCGAATCGTTACGATGACGGCACGGATGATCCGCTTCTGCAAAAAATATTGGCGGAAGCGGAACGGCTTCGCGAAGATCCGGTAAACGCCAAAGTCGACCCGGTGTGGAAGGCGATTCCCGGATACAACGGGATCGAGATCGACATTCAGAAGACGCTTCAGGCGAACAAGGGGCGCGCCGTCACCGATGAACTCACATACATCATGCGTGAGACCGAACCGGACGTCCAGCTTGAAGATCTGGGCGCCTATCCGATATACAAAGGGAACCCGAAAAAGAAGATGGTCGCTTTTATGGTGAATGTCGCGTGGGGTGACGAATATTTGCCCGGCATGCTCGAGACGTTCCGGAAAGAAGGCGTTCCGGCGACCTTTTTCTTTGACGGCAGCTGGCTGAGCAAACATATCGAAACGGCGAAAGCGATCTGTGAAGAGGGGTTCGAATGTTCGAATCACGCGTATTCCCATCCGGCTATGAGCCGATTGAGCCGCAAGCAGCAGGCCGAAGAGATCATGCGGACGGAACGCCTGCTGCAAGAAGAGCTGGGCGTGCAGAACAAATGGTTCGCGCCGCCTTCCGGCGATTATAACCAGACAACGGTGGAGGTTGCCCTCGAAATGGGATTGCGCACCGTCCTGTGGACGCTCGATACGGTCGATTGGAAAAACCCGGGCCCGGATTGGATCATCCGCCGCATATCCGCGCGCTTGGAACCCGGTTCGCTCATTTTGATGCATCCTACTTCTTCCTCGTCCCAGGCTCTGGCCGGCTTGATCGAAACGGTTAGCGCGAGGGGATATTCGTTCGGCACGGTGTCGGAACTGCTCTCTTCCAAACGCGTCCACACGAATGCGGACAAGCGGTGAGCGCTGATCAGACGGCGTGAAATTTGCGATGAGGCCGCGATGAAAGGCTGCGCTGGCGACGGTCAGCTCGTTTGAACAAGAATGGCGATGCGGTTTCGCGCGGAAGAGAGTCACGGTCAGGAATCCGCCGCTAGATGGGCAGTGGATCGCAAGGCGGCAAGGCAACGAAGCCGGTTTGATGGGAGAGTGCCTCAACACGCATCTATGACGTGGTTTTTAGGAGAACGGCGGCGCGGCCGCGTTGGGCCATGTTTCCACCGGAAGGTTCCGGATATTGAGAGGCGGACTTTTTTTTGATAGTATGGAGGAAGTTTAGATGACTTCTGGATCTGGTTTTTCTTACCGTTCAGATATGGGGAGGCATCATGGAAAAATATACGTTATCCAATGGCATAAGAGTCGTGATCGAATCGATGCCCAACGTCCGCTCGGTTTCCTTCGGCATATGGATCAAGGCGGGGTCGCGCACCGAACATCGAATGAACAACGGCATCTCGCATTTTATCGAGCATATGTTGTTCAAAGGTTCGGATCGATACAGCGCGAAAGACATCGCGGAACTGTTCGACGGGATCGGCGGAAACGTGAATGCGTTCACGTCGAAAGAATACACGTGCTATTACTTCAAAGTGCTGGACATTCATCTGCCGCTGGCGGTGGACGTCTTGTCGGAGATGCTCCTTCACGCGCGGCTCGGTGAAGATGATATGGAAAAAGAGAAGAAGGTCATCTTCGAGGAGATCGCGATGTATGAAGATACGCCGGATGATCTTGTGCATGATCTGATCGCGAGGGCGGCTTTCGACGGTCATCCTCTTTCATTTCCGATTCTCGGAACCGAGGAACTGCTCGCTCCGCTCACGCCGCAGGATTTGCGGTCGTATATGGAACGCCACTATCATGTCGACGACATCGTGATCAGCGCCGCCGGGCATGTGGACCGCTCGATCTACGATTTGCTCGAAAAACATTTCGGCGGCTTGAAGCGCCGCGTTTCGAAAGTCGAACTGGAAAAACCGCAGTTTACTGGACAAGCTTTGTTCCACTACAAACAGACCGAACAGCATCATATTTGCCTGGCTTTCCCAGGCTGTTCCATTCACGATCCGCGGCAAACGGCGATGCTCGTCCTGAACAATGTGATCGGAGGCAGCATGAGTTCGCGGCTGTTCCAGGAGATTCGCGAGAACCGCGGGCTTGCGTATTCGGTCTATTCGTATCATACGGCTTACGAGGACAGCGGGTTGTTCACGATCTACACGGGCACCGCGCCGGAGCAGACGTCGGAAGTGCTGGAACTGATGATCGGCGTGCTTGAGGATATCAAGAAGAACGGCATCACGGACAATGAGTTGCGCAAGTCGAAGGAGCAGATGAAAGGCAATCTCATACTCAGCCTGGAAAGTCCGAGCGGCCGTTCGAACCGTCACGGCAAGAATGAACTGATGGGAATCAGGCACGAGACGCTGGAAGAAATGATCAGGAAGATCGACGACGTTTCGCATGAGACGATACGCGAGACGATCGGCATGATGTTTTCACAACCGTTTGCGCTCGCGATGGTCGGCGAATCCGATCAGGCGATCGCCAATTTCAGGAGGGATCAGCTTGTATAACGTTCAATTGAAACGATTGCCCGGCAACGAAGACATCCCTTTGCCGCGAAAAATGTCGGACCTTGCCAGCGGATACGATCTTCATGCGGCGGTGACGGAGCCCGTGACGATCCGACCCGGCGAGCGCGTTCTCATCCCGACCGGCATCGCGATCGCCATGCCGGGAGAGCTGGAGGCGCAGATCAGGCCGCGCAGCGGCTTGGCCTACAAGCACGGCATCACTTGTCTGAATACGCCGGGGACGATCGATGCCGATTACCGCGGGGAGATCAAAGTGCTGCTTATCAATCTTGGACAAGAACCGTTTACGATCGAACGCGGGGAACGTATCGCGCAGATGGTGTTCCAGATCGTGCCGAAAGTTCACATCGAATTGACGGATGAACTGTCGGAAACAAAACGCGGAGACGGCGGATTCGGCCATACGGGTACGAAGTGACCGGTTGACGGTCAGCAAAGCTCGAACGAAGGTTCGGGCTTTTTTTTATTTCTCCTGTTTTCCCGTTCGAGTGATGATCCTTGCGTTTCACCCGCGCCGGCAAAGCCGGGTGATGAACTTGCACCCGCAACAGCCGCCTGGTGGATAGGCACCTTTTCACAGCCCACGCATACGATGACATTATCCCAGACGGTGTGGAAAGGAGTTGATCAACAGGCATGTTGACGGGGATTCACATCGCCGTAATCGGCGGCGACGCGAGACAACTGGAAGTGATCCAGCGGCTTGCGGATCTCGATGCCACGGTCTCATTGGTCGGGTTCGACAATCTGCAGAACGAATTCAGCGGGGTGACCAAACGTCCGCTTACTTACGAGTTGTTCGAGCATCTGGACGCGGTCATTCTTCCGGTTGTCGGCACGGACGAGAACGGCAAATTGCAGACGATATTTTCCACGGAAGAATTGACGCTGCAGGAGCAGCATCTTCAGTCGCTGCCCAAACATGCGAAGATATACACGGGCATGGCCACACCATATTTGCGGCAGTTGGCCCAACGGGCCGGGATAGAGATCGTCGAGCTCCTGGAGCGCGATGATGTGGCCATCTATAATTCGATTCCGACCGCCGAAGGTGCGGTTATGCTGGCGATACAAAATACCGACATCACGATCCACGGATCGCGATGCATGGTGCTCGGACTGGGCAGAACGGGGATGACACTGGCGCGGACGCTCAAAGGGTTGGGTGCGCATGTGACGGTCGGCGTGCGGCGCGAGGATCATTTTGCGAGAGCTTGGGAGATGGGATTCGATCCTTTTTATACGAAAGATTTGATCACGCACGCCCGGAATATTGACTTGCTTTTTAATACAATTCCGACTATGATTATCACAGCGCAAGTAATTGCTGGAATGCCGCACCGCGCCGTCATCATCGACCTTGCGTCGAAGCCTGGCGGAACCGATTTCCGATTTGCGGAGAAGCGCGGGATTAAAGCGATTCTTGCCCCGGGATTGCCTGGAATCGTGGCACCGAAGACAGCTGGACGCATCTTGGCGAACACGCTCAGTCAGCTTATTCTGGAAGATTTCAGGGAACGGGGGAGAACGCCATGAATTGGAAGGGTAAAAAGGTCGGCTTTGCTTTAACGGGTTCACACTGCACATACGATGAGGTGCTGCCTCAGATTCAGAGATTTGTGGATGCGGGAGCGGACGTCATTCCGATCGCTTCGCATACGGTCATGAATACCGACACCAGATTCGGAACGTCCGCGGATTGGCAGAAAAAGATAAGGGACATGACCGGGAACGACATCATTTCCACGATCGTCGACGCGGAACCGCTCGGTCCCTCGAAACTGCTTGATGTTTTGGTGATCGCTCCGTGCACGGGCAACACGACGAGCAAATTGGCGAATGCGATCACGGACAGCCCCGTGCTGATGGCGGCCAAAGCCCAGATGCGCAACCAGCGGCCGCTCGTTCTTGCGATTTCCACAAATGACGGACTCGGGCTGAATCTGGCGAACATCGCGAAGCTGATTTTCTCCAAGCATATTTATTTCGTGCCGTTCGGCCAGGATGATCCGTTTGTGAAGCCGAACTCTCTCGTATCGCGCATGGATCTGATCATGGAGACGTGCGAGGCTTCGCTGGAAGGCCGGCAGTTGCAGCCGGTTCTTATAGAACGCTACCGTTCGTGACTTTGCCTTGAAAACATCTTAAGGGGAGGTCAGGAGGTAGCGTCATGCGCATCATCGTCCAAAAGTTTGGAGGAACGTCGCTTTCCACCGAAGAAGCGAGAGCACGCGCGATTCATCATATCCGGCGCGCCCTCGAAGAACGGTATGCTGTGATCGTGGTCGTTTCCGCGATGGGGAGATACGGCGATCCGTACGCCACCGACACGTTGCTCGGCCTCGTGCGCGATTTCGGTCACAGACTTTCCATGCGGGAGAGGGACTTGCTTCTCAGCTGCGGCGAGATCATCTCCGCCGCAACCCTGTGTGGCATGCTGGAAGCCGATCATATATCCGCCACCGTGCTCACGGGCGCTCAGGCAGGCATTCGAACGGATGCGAAATTCGGCGATGCGCGCATCCGGAAGGTTATCCCGACGCGCATCTTTGAAGAGTTGAGACACGGCAAAGTTGTGGTCGTCACAGGGTTTCAAGGATGTACGGAGGACGGCGAGATCACGACGCTGGGACGCGGCGGAAGCGATACGACCGCTACGGCGATCGGCGCGGCGGTTCATGCCGATATCGTTGAGATTTACACGGATGTCGAAGGAATCCTGACAGCCGATCCGAAAATCGTTCATGATGCGAAACCTTTAACCCGAGTGAGCTACGCGGAAGTATGCAATATGGCGAATTATGGAGCGAAAGTCATCCACCCTCGGGCGGTGGAGATTGCGATGCAGGCCAAAATACCGCTGAGAATCCGCTCGACGTTCTCCGATGCTCCCGGTACGCTCGTGACGGAAGCATCATCCGTTCAGGAGCGGCAGATCGCGGACCGTTACGTGACCGGAATCGCCCATGCGACGAATATCACGCAGATCCAGGTGACTGCGGACGATGCCCGGCTGGATTTGCAGGTGCAGGTTTTTCAGGCGATGGCGAAAGCGGGGATCAGCGTCGATTTCATCAACGTCAATCCGTCCGGCGTCGTGTATACCGTGCGCGACGAGGATGCGGATCGGGCGTATGAAGTGCTTCGGTCGATCGGACTTTCGCCTGTGCTCAGATCGAACTGCGCCAAAATTGCGGTAATCGGCGGCGGCATCAACGGGGTGCCCGGCATCATGTCGAAGATCGTGTCAGCTCTTGCTGCTCAACATATAACAATACTGCAATCGGCGGACTCCAATACGACCATCTGGGTGTTGGTGAATCGTGCGGATATGGAGTCGGCGTTAAGAGCGTTGCATGAACAATTTCATTTGGCAGAAGGTTAGAGGTCTGGGAGGTATGTCGAGTGGATTTTGGAAGAATCATCACGGCGATGGTGACCCCGTTTGATGAAAAGCTCAATGTGAATTGGCCGGCTGCAGAACGCCTCATCGATCATCTGATCGATGAACAGCGTTCTGACAGCCTCGTCATTTGCGGCACGACGGGGGAATCGCCGACGTTGACGGACGATGAGAAGCTGGAACTGATCCGGTTGGCGGTGAACCGCGCGAAAGGCCGTTGCAAAATCATTGCCGGGACAGGCAGTAACGACACGCTTCATTCGGTTCACCTGACTCAGGAAGCGGAGAAGATCGGGGCGGACGGCGTGTTGCTCGTTGCTCCTTACTACAACCGGCCGAGTCAGGACGGGCTGTATGCGCATTTCCGCAAAATCGCGGAGGCGACGAGTCTGCCCGTCATGCTGTACAACATTCCGAAGCGGACCGGCGTGACGGTGGAAGCGCGCACGATCATCCGGCTCGCCAACGATGTGCCGAACATCGTCGCGACGAAGGAAGCTCACGATAATTTGGATCTGGTGACGTCGATCATCGGTCAAGCCCCCGAGTCTTTCCGAGTTTACAGCGGAGACGACATCTTGACGCTCCCGATGATGTCGATCGGCGCATACGGCGTTGTGAGCGTGGCCAGCCATCTGATCGGCGCGGAGATTCGCGCGATGATCGAACACTATCTGGCGGGAAGAGTTCAGGAAGCGGCCAAGCAGCACGTGAAGCTGCAGGAAAGATTCAACGCATTGTTCAGGCTACCCAATCCGGTGATGGTGAAGACGGCGCTGCGCGCCAAGGGCTTCGATGTCGGAGGAGTCCGTCTGCCGCTTGTAAACGGCACGGATGAAGACGAAGCTTTCATTCGGAAGCTGTTTGCGGATTGAGGATAAATCGCGCTCGTCCGATCCTCGCATGTTCGTCTGTCTGAATGGCAACACTTTAGTTGAAAGTCGATTCTTGGACGCGGGCGGCGGTTCAGCTTGTAATCGGTGATTTCGTTCATGTATAATGTACTCTAAGTGACTGGTGCGGTACTTTTTATGGTTTGTGTTCCATATGAAAAAATCGTCGTCAATTCATCATTTAGGGAGGGTAAACATTCACTTGCAGAAACATTCAAAACATAACGGCGACAAGCTTTCCATTTTCGCGCTTGGCGGCGTGGGCGAAATTGGAAAAAATATGTACGTGGTACAGTACGGAAATGATATTGTCGTAATCGACTCGGGATTGAAATTTCCGGAAGAGGACATGCTCGGCGTCGATATCGTCATACCGGACATCACGTATCTGGTGGAAAATAAGGATAAGGTCAGAGGCATCGTTTTAACGCACGGACACGAGGATCATATCGGCGGTTTGCCGTACGTGTTGAAAAGTTTGAACGTTCCGGTGTACGGAACAAAACTCACCCTTGGTCTGGTGGAAAGCAAGCTGAAGGAAGCGGGAATGCTGGGAGAGACGAAACGGGTACTGGTCAATCCCGATTCCGTGCTGAACATGGGTTCGATCAAGGTATCGTTCTTCAAAACGAATCACAGCATACCGGATTCGGTGGGCATATGCCTGGATACGCCGGAAGGAGTCGTCGTTCATACCGGGGACTTCAAGTTCGACCAAACGCCGGTCAACAACGACTTCGCCGACCTGCATCGGATGAGTGAGATCGGCAAACGCGGCGTTCTTGCCCTGTTATCCGACAGCACCAATGCGGAACGTCCCGGATACACCGGTTCCGAAACCAGCGTCGGGGCGGCGCTCCGCGAAGTGTTCCGCACGGCCGAGCAACGGGTCGTCGTGGCGACATTCGCGTCCAATGTTCATCGGCTACAGCAGGTGATCGATGCCGCCGCGTTCTCGAACCGCAAGCTCGCGGTCGTCGGACGAAGCATGGTGAACGTCATTACGATCGCTTCGGAACTCGGATATTTGCAAATTCCTGAAGGGATGCTCATCGAACCGGACGAAGTGAACAAATATCCGGGTAACCGCGTGGCGATCCTGTCGACCGGTTCCCAGGGCGAACCGATGTCCGCGCTCACTCGCATGGCGCGTTCCACGCACAAGAAGGTGGAAATTTTGCCGGGGGATACGGTCGTCATCGCGGCGACACCGATCCCGGGCAACGAGAAATTCGTGGGAAGAACGATCGACGAATTGTTCCGGCTCGGTGCGAATGTGATTTACGGACCCGGCCCGACCACAGGGGTACACGTTTCGGGACACGGCTCGCAGGAAGAACTCAAACTCATGCTGAACCTGATGAGACCGAAATATTTTATACCGATTCACGGCGAGTACCGGATGCTTCGCCAGCACGGACTGCTCGCGGAGGCGGTCGGCATCGATCGCGAAAACATCTTCATCTGCGATCTCGGAGAAGTGGTCGAGATCCAGAACGGTGTTGCACGCAAGGCCGGAAAGGTGCCGGTCGGCAATGTGCTGATCGACGGCCTCGGTGTCGGCGACGTCGGGAACATCGTGCTGCGCGACCGCAAACTGCTGTCCCAGGACGGCATCCTGGTCGTCGTGGTCACGTTGAGCAAGCAGGACGGCAAGATTATCTCCGGTCCGGATATTATTTCCCGCGGTTTCGTCTATGTTCGCGAATCCGAGGGACTGCTTGAAGAGGCCAACCGCATCGTCAGCGGCACGCTGCAGAAGTTGACCGGAGAGAACGTAAGCGAATGGGCATCGTTGAAAACAAATGTTAAAGAAGCGCTCGGACGATTTTTATATGAACAAACCAGAAGAAGACCGATGATATTGCCGATTATTATGGAAGTATAATCCACGGCGATCAGTTACCAGCACCTTTATCACGATTACGGCGGAAGCTTTCCGGCGCGGGTTTGTACAATCTTCGTACAACCCGTTCCGGAAAGCTTCTTTTTTATTTTTATGAGCAGGGCAACTGCGGGGTGCTGGTGGCGCATTGGCGGAGGATTCGGCGTATATTGCGCCGGCTATCCAAGGCGGAATAAATCCTGATATCCGTCTGAATACTATTGGAGGGTCAGGGGAAGGAAGTACTCGAGAGAAGCGGAGGAATCAGCATGGTGCATCGCGTGCCTTACACCGGCGCCGGCCAGCAGCCGGACGATGAGAAGAAAAAGACGGCGGTCGTGGAAGGAATCCAGCAGTTCGGACAACCGAACGTCGCTGCCGCCGCGCCGGACACGAACATTTTCTGTCTGACGATCATCGGGCAGATCGAAGGTCATCTCGTGCTGCCGCCGCAAAATAAAACGACGAAGTACGAACATATCATTCCGCAGCTTGTCGCAGCGGAGCAAAATCCGAAGATTGAAGGCGTGCTGATCATCCTGAATACGGTCGGCGGCGATGTGGAAGCCGGATTGGCGATCGCCGAGATGATCGCCACATTGTCGAAACCGACCGTAACGCTCGTGCTGGGCGGCGGACACAGCATCGGCGTGCCGATCGCGGTGTCGGCGGATTATTCGATCATCGCGGAAACGGCGACCATGACGATTCATCCGATTCGGCTGAACGGCCTTGTCATCGGCGTTCCGCAGACGTTCGAATATTTGGATAAGATGCAGGATCGGGTCATCCGCTTTATTCTGAATCATTCATCCATCAGTGAACAGGAGTTAAAATCGCTCATGTTCAAAACCGGCGAGCTCACGCGCGATATCGGGACGACGGTGATCGGAGCGGATGCCGTAACGAAAGGGCTGATCAACCAGGTCGGGGGAATCTCCGACGCGCTCCGGGAATTGAACCGGCTCATCGAGGAGAGAAAACAACTGCAGGCGGGCGTAGGTGTTGGCATATGATCTATTCCATCGTGCCGCCGGAGCAATTGTTTTTTGACGGATGGGAAAATACGATCTGCGAACTGCAAGACGTCCAATTGGGCGGCGTGACGATGCAGGTTACGCGGGAAGCGGACGGAAAGATGCGCATCGTCAGACTGATCAGCGCCAATCCGTACGATTATTTGAACCCCGCGTTCGCGCCCGGCAGCGTCATTCGTTTCGTTCCCGTATGGGAATGAGCAGAGGACCGCAGGCCGATCGCACCATGACACAAGCGCATATTCGTTGCCGGAGTTCATCCGTTGCGAACATGTCCTGATGGCAATCAGATGCTTGACGGTGGTTCATCGGGATCGGATTGCCGGAATGGCGGTGCGAAGATCATGTCCGGCCAAATATGTGTTCCGGTTTTCGTTCTATGCTATAATGGGGGCGGAGGTGTGGAACGTTGGCCGGAACCAAGAAGCGCAAGAAGACAGTCAAGAAGACGTTGAAATATGAAGTGTACGGAATTTTGTTCCTGATCTTCTCGGTCATTACGCTGGCCAGCAGCGGTACCGACGGAGGTGTGGGGAGCGTCGGCCGCAGTCTGGGCGCGATTTGCTATTTCCTGGCGGGCAGATTGCCTTATGTCATCCCGCTTGTTTTCATATACATAGGATTGTATGTCATGATCTACCGCGCCTGGCCCAAGAAGTGGACGCACCGCAGGTCGGGACTTCTGCTTGCCGTAATCGCGATCCTGATCACCTATCAGATGAATCTTTTCCATCAATACGGCGAGCCTTACACGGCGGGCGACATCATCGGCCATCCGATCGAGAAATTCGGTGAAGTGATGAGGTTGGAAATCGACCAGGCAACGTTCCGCGAACATGCAGGCGGCGGGTTGATCGGCGCGTTGAGTTACGGCGTGCTGTATTTTCTGTTTGCCGATCTCGGCGCTTCGCTCATGGTCATCGCGCTGTTCGCGATCAGTTTCGTATACATAACGGGCATTACCTATACCGATATGATCAAATCGTTGCGCCGCAGGATGGGCGAGTTTCGCAAAGTGATCAGAATGAGATGGCGCGAAAGCTCCAAAGCCAGAAAGGCGAAAAGGAACGGGAAAGACACCGGACTTCGGGATGATGATGAAGAGGACGATGATCCCGTCATGCCTGCGCTGATCGATGAGGAAACGTACAATCCTTACCGCAAGCGAAAGAAGAAATCCGCTTTTATGGAACTGCTTTTTCCGAAGGAAGACCGCCGCAAAACGGAGGACGATGATGTCCGAGACCGGGATGAAGATGAAGACGATGTTGATGACGATGAGGATGTGAACGGTCAGGAATATGCGGGCGTCATGATGCGCTCGGCGGACGTGCGCCGCGCGGACGGGGAACATGCTGGAAACGATGAGGACACGGAGGAGCACGTCATCATCCGTTTCGGCGATGCGGAGAAGGAACACGAACCCGTGTTTCGTGATTTTCAGGAGCGAGTCAAGCGGCGTCTGATCAGCGAGGATGATGAGAGGGAACTCGAAGAAGCGGCGGATCGTCTCGCGGAACTCGAGGAGAGGGAGGAACGCGGGCAACATTTCCGCGATGCCCGGCACGTTTCAACGATATATGGCGCAGGGTACGACGAAGAGGAAGGGCTCAAAAACGGGCTTTGCGTCCCGAACGACGCAGCGGCCGACCTCGAAACCGGCACCGGCGGAACCGTCGAAGGCGCGCAGCTTGAGGGCAAACCGAGTGAAACCGCGAGAAGACAGCCCGACATCCGCATTCAGATCACGCCGCCGCCGGTCAGAGTCAAGGAACCGAAGCCGTACCAATTGCCGCCGTTCAGTTTGCTGAACAAGCCCGGCTCATCCGTCGGAAAGGGCGGACAAACCGACTATAAAGCCAACGCCCGCAAACTGGAAGCGACGTTGGAAAGCTTCGGCGTGCGGGCGAAAGTCGTGGAGGTCGTCCGCGGCCCCGCCGTTACGCGGTATGAGATTCAGCCGGATATCGGCGTCAAGGTCAGCCGCATCGTCGGTCTGACCGATGATATCGCTTTGGCGCTTGCGGCGCGGGACATTCGGATGGAGGCCCCGATCCCCGGCAAGTCCGCGATCGGCATCGAAATTCCGAACGATGAAATTTCGGTCGTCACGCTGCGCGAAGTTATGGAAAGTCCCGCTTTCCTCGAATCGACGTCCCGTCTCTCGATCGCGCTCGGACGAGACATCAGCGGTCAGGCGATCGTCGCCAATCTGGCGAGAATGCCCCACCTGCTGGTGGCCGGCGCCACGGGTTCGGGGAAATCGGTGTGCATTAACGGAATCATCACCAGCATTTTGTATAAAGCGAAACCTTCTGAAGTGAAGCTGCTGCTCGTTGATCCGAAAATGGTTGAACTGAGCGTTTACAACGGTATTCCGCATCTTCTGTCTCCCGTCGTGACAGACCCGCGGCGCGCATCTCTGGCGCTCAAGAAAATCGTCGCGGAGATGGAAAAAAGGTACGAGATGTTTTCGAAAGCCGGGATTCGGAACATCGAAGGGTATAACGCCTGGATCGAGGAGAAGATCGCATCCGGTGACCATAGTCAGTCCCCGTTGCCGTATATCGTCGTCATCGTGGACGAATTGGCGGATCTGATGATGGTCGCGGCGGGTGACGTGGAAGAATCGATCACCCGGATCGCGCAGAAAGCCCGCGCCGCCGGCATCCATCTGATTCTTGCGACGCAGCGTCCGTCGGTCGATGTGATCACAGGCGTCATCAAGGCGAACATTCCGTCACGCATCGCCTTCGGCGTATCTTCCCAGGTCGATTCGCGCACCATTCTCGACTGCGCCGGAGCGGAGAAGTTGCTGGGACGAGGCGACATGCTGTTCCTGCCCGTCGGCGCGGCCAAACCGATTCGAATTCAGGGCGCTTTTCTGTCGGACCAAGAAGTCGAGGCGGTATGCGAGTTTGTCCGCAAACAGGAAGAAGCCGATTACCGCACCGACATCGTGCCGGAAGTCGATGAAAGTCAAGACATCTCGCAAGATCAAGAGGATGAACTGTTTGACCAGGCGGTGCAGATCGTTATTGAGGCGAAACAGGCTTCCGTTTCTCTGCTTCAGCGCCGCATGAGAATCGGATATACGCGCGCGGCGCGCCTCATCGACGCGATGGAAGCGAAAGGCATCGTCGGTCCGTATGAAGGCAGCAAGCCGCGGGAAGTGCTCATGACGATGGAACAATACGAACAGCGCCGCATCAGTTCGTAAAGGAAATGAACTCGATTTCTATAAGTGTCCGCATAAGCATCGGAATCGACGCTCGAACTGCGATGATGAGCATACCGCTCCCAGGTCGAGCAGGCGGTCGAATGCGGTATTGAACGCTTTCTCTGCCGGCAGCCCCCTTGCGGGATGTCCGGCTTACTGCGCTCTTCAATCGAACTTCCTCTGCGGCTGGAAAAGGATGAGGAACAGAAAGGGGACGGCCTTCACCCGGCGGCATATGCCGGGTGAATAACCTCCGGACGGATGTCTCATATTAACTGTGACACGAAGATATGAGGTCCGAAGGAGGTTGGTACACGCATGCTCAGAAAACCGCTTATTTTCATGATCGTCTGTTTGCTGCTGCTTGCGGCGGGCGGAATCCAGCTGTCCTCCATGCGTCACGACGAACCGGTTTTCAGCAAAGCGACGATCAAATACGGTTCCACCGGCAGCGACGTTCGGGAACTGCAGGGTCGTTTGAAATTTTTGGGATTTTATTCCGGCAAGGTGGACGGGCAGTTCGGTTCCCGCACTTTGCGCGCGGTCAAATACTTTCAGAGCGAGTTCGGTCTTAAAGTCGACGGAATTGTCGGCAGCAAAACGAAACTCAAGCTCTGGCAGGCGACGAAAGCGTGGCGTCCGGGCGCCGATGAATCGGGAACAGCCAATGCGCAACAAAACCGGACGAGCACTCAAGCGCAATCGGCATCCAACCGTCTTGGACTGTCCGAAACCGATATTCGCTATATGGCCAATGCGGTGTACGGCGAAGCGAGGGGCGAACCGTATGAAGGACAGGTAGCGGTTGCGGCCGTCATTCTGAACCGGCTGAAATCAAGCAGTTTTCCCAACACGATATACGGCGTCATCTTCGAGCCGGGAGCTTTCACGGCAGTAGCGGACGGACAAATCTGGCTGACACCGGATGAAAAGGCGATGAAAGCGGTGCGGGATGCGATCAATGGCTGGGACCCCACGGGAGGATGCATTTATTATTTCAATCCCGAAACCGCGACTTCCAAATGGATCTGGAGCAGACCGCAGGTGAAAAGAATCGGGAAGCACATCTTCTGCATGTAATGCGATGCTGCGCAAAGGAGCACGCCCTCTGCTGACATATGCACGAAACTGCCGTGTGCAAGAAATCGGAGAGGTTCGATGACGGCAGTGACGTTTTCGGGCAGACCGGACGAATCATGGGAAAACACGAGCTTGGGAGTCCGGCCTGCTTGAGAAGAACATGCATGAGATGCGACTCCCGCGCATGTTATCGATTGCTTGCGAATATGACTCTCTTAATGGGGTGATATTCGTTTTTTTGTGCCGTTGTGATACAATGGAATTCAATGGAGGAGATGCATCATGCCGATATTTTCAAGTGCCGAAGTGAATCATATGCGCTTGCACGTATTGCCCACCAGACAATTCAAGACGACCTCGATCGCCATGTACATCGGCATTCCGCTTTCGCAAGCCACGGTGACGAGCACGGCGTTGAACGTCCACGTGTGGCGCAGAGGAAACAGCCATTTTCCGGAAACGAAGCGTTTTCTAGAACGACTCGACGATCTGTACGGCGCGGGATTCGGTTATGATCTGATCAAACGCGGCGATAACCAGATCATCGTTCTCCGCATGGATGTCGTCGACGACGTGTATGTCGGCGGAACGAAGACGCCGCTTCTGCATGAAGTGCTGCAGTTTTTGGCCGCCACGGTGTTTTCGCCCGCGTTGGAAAACGGAGTGTTCCGTTCGTCTTACGTCACGTCGGAAAAAGAAACGTTGCGCAAGCGAATCGAACGAATCATCAACAACAAGATTCAATACGCGGCGGAACGCTGCATCGCGGAGATGTGCAAAGACGAACCCTACAGGCTGTCGCCTTTGGGCCGGGTGGAAGATCTGGACAGAATCGACGCCGCAGGTCTGTATGACGCGTACCGGAAACTGCTGATGAATGCGAGCATTGACCTGTACATCGCGGGGAACACGACGCTGCAAGACGTGTTGCCGACCGTCGAGAAACTGTTTCAGAATGACCGCAGGGAAACGATCGGTTACAGGAGCGTTCCGGTACAGACGCGGGACGTGCAGGAACGCGAGGTCGTCGAACAACTGGATGTGAACCAGGGCAAATTGAATATCGGCCTGAGAGCAAATGTCGTATACGGAGACGACGATTATCCGGCAGCACTCGTATACAACGGCATTTTGGGCGCCTTCCCTCATTCCAAGCTTTTCATCAACGTACGGGAAAAAGAAAGTTTGGCCTACTACGCATCCTCCCGCTATGACGGACACAAAGGCATCATCATGATCCAGACGGGGATCGAAATCGCCAACAAAGAAAAAGCCGAGCGAATCATTCGCCGGCAGCTTGAGGATATCAGGCAAGGCAACATAACGGACGACGAGCTTGCCAAGACGAAGGCGATGATCGTGAACAATCTGCACGAAATGGATGATTCGGCATACGATCTGATCGGTTACCATTTCAACGCCGTGCTGTCCAACCGGATGAGAACGAAGCAGGAACTGATCGACGCCGTTCAGCAAGTCGACAAGTCGAAAGTCGTCGAGATCGCCCGTCAGGTTCAGCTCGATACGATTTACTTCCTTCGCGATTCGGTCAGGGAGGTGCCTGCAGAAGCATGAAAAAACGGCATTATGCTGCGATCAATGAAACGCTGTACGTCGATGAACTGGATAACGGTTTAAAGTTATATATCGTTCCAAAAGAAGGCTTCAGCAAGACATACGCCGCCTTTACGACTCACTACGGCTCCATCGATCACCATTTTCAGGTGACCGGTGAAGAGGAAGTTCGAGTGCCGGACGGCATCGCCCATTTCCTGGAGCACAAAATGTTCGAGGAGCCGGATGGGGACGTTTTCGCCAAATTTTCCGAAAAAGGCGCGTACGCCAACGCGTACACCAGCTTTGACCGCACGACTTACTTGTTCACGGCGGCGGAGGCGGTGGAGGATCATCTGACTACTTTGCTGAATTTTGTCCAGCATCCGTATTTTTCCGAAGAGAGCGTGAACAAGGAAAAAGGAATCATCGGTCAGGAGATCAAGATGTACCAGGACAATCCGGAATGGCGGGTGTATTACGGGCTGGTCGAAGCGTTGTTCCAGCGCCATCCGATTCGCATCGATATCGCGGGGACGATCGAGTCCATCCAGCAGATCGACCGTGAAACGCTGTTGAAGTGTTATCACGCCTTTTACCATCCGAGCAACATGATGCTGTTCGTTGTCGGCGGCGTCGATCCGGATCGGATCGCGCAGCTCGTGCGGGCCAATCAGGCTTCCAAACCGTTCAAGCCGCAAGGAGAAATCAAGCGTTTTTATGAGCAGGAACCGGAGGACGTCTTCGAGGAGAAACGAGTGATTCATCTTCCCGTCGCCCTTCCGAAATGTTATATCGGATTCAAGGAAATTTTCGAACCCGGCCGCGATCGGGACAGGTTGAAAAATGAAGCCGCAAGCCGCATCATGTTCGACATGATGTTCAGCCCGAGTTCCGAATGCTATCAGGCATTGTACGACGAAGGATTGATTACGGATGGTTTCGGTTCGGAATACAACCAATATCCTGATTTCGCCTATTCGGCAATCGGCGGTGACACGAAAGACCCCGATCTGCTCGTCGACAGAATCCGTTCGTTTATCCGCAAGTCGCAAGCGGAGGGCCTGGATGAGCGCGCCTTCGAACGTTCGAAGCGGAAGCGCATCGGCGCGCTGCTTCGGCTGTTGAACTCGCCGGAGACGATCGGCAACGAATATACGAAATTCATCTATCGCGGGATCGATTGGTTCGACCTGCTCCCGGCATTTCAGTCCCTGACGCTGGATGAGGTGAATGAACGGCTCATGCGGCATCTGAACCTGAATCACATGGCCGTATCGATCGTGAGGAACGGGAACCTTTCGTGAACGGAGACCATCGACGGACGGTTCTCATCACCGGGGGGAGCAGGGGAATCGGCGCCGCTGCGGCGTTGAAATTTGCCGCGAACGGGGTGAATGTCGTCATCCAATATTTGCATTCCCACGACGCGGCGCAAACCATTGCGGAACAATGCCGGCGGTATGGGGTGGAATCAAGGATATACGCCGTGGATGTCAGATCGCGGGCCCAGATTCAGGCGATGAAAGAGGAGTTGTTCGTACTGGGGCTCGTTCCCGACGTCCTCGTGAACAACGCGGGGATCGCCCATTACGGGATGTTGGCGGATGTAAGCGAAGAAGAATGGGATGACGTGATCGACACCAATCTGAAGGGCATGTTTCTTGTCACGCAAGCGTTCATGGAACCGATGGTAAGGAGAAAATTCGGCAGGATCATCAACGTGTCCTCGATCTGGGGATCGACGGGAGCCGCCTGCGAAGTCGTTTATTCGGCAGCCAAAGGAGGAGTCAATGCCTTCACCAAGGCGCTTGCGAAGGAACTCGCGCCGTCCGGCGTGACGGTGAACGCGGTGGCGCCCGGCGCTGTGCGCACATCGATGCTTGACCATCTGCGGTCGGATGAGCTAAGCGCGCTCGTGGATGATATTCCCGTCGGGCGCCTTGCGGAACCTGAGGAAATCGCCTCGCTGATCTATTTCTTATCATTGCCCGAATCCGGATATATCACGGGACAGATCATCAGTCCGAACGGAGGGTGGCTGACGTAAAGTCAAGTTTTCCAGATCATGGCGGGATGTCCATCGGTATAAAGATGCCGGGAATTGCAAATATTACGACTGCTCGAGAATATTCTCGCCATGAAAAGGAGGACACTCGCATGAGCACTGTTCTTGAAACGTTTGATAAATGGAAGGAATTTCTTGCCGAACGGGTAAATGAGGCGCAGGCAGCGGGATTGAGCGATGAGACGATCGCCAAGCTCGCCTATCAGATCGGCGAATTTCTGGACCAAAAAGTGGACCCGAAAAACAATGAAGAACGTCTGCTGAAAAATTTATGGGATGTGGGTACAGAGGATGAACGCAAAACGTTGGCCCGACTGATGGTTAAGCTGGTCGATCAGAAATAAGGTCCTTTGATGCCTTCCGTTCGGGAGGCATTTCTTTTATGAATATGGCCTTCTGATTTCCACATCCGTATGTAGAAATGAGAAGGATTTACGCGAACTTTGTAGAATTGTGAAATGTAAGTCTGGGAAATCCGTTCCATAAGGACGATCACTTATTCGGGCGGATCAGATAGAGAAGTTGATGATGCGCAACCATCGGTTGCGGGATATCGTCAGGAGAGAAGAGGGTTATCGATCCCTGTACATACTGAGATTGAGTACGGGAGGTGTGAGTGTGCAGGAACTGGGTGATTTGTTGCGCGAAGCTCGACTGGAGAAAGGATTGTCGCTCGAAGAGGTGGAAAACCTGACGAAAATCAGGAAGAGATACCTGGAAGCGATTGAGAAAGGCGAATATAAAGTTCTTCCCGGATCGTTCTATGTCAGAGCCTTCGTCAAGAGTTACGCGGAAACGGTCGGCCTCGATGCGGAGCAAGTGCTGCGCCTGTATCGGAACGTGATCCCGGATCCCGGTTCGGCCGTCCAGTCGGACATTTATCCGACGAAGCGCCGACGGCGAAGGAACGTCAATACCGAGAAATGGTCAAAGGTCGCATCGACATTGGTGTTTTTATGTTTTCTTGTCGTAGTGGTTGGCGTCATCTATTATTACTGGGTCCGCAATGCCGACCCGCGCGATCAGGTGGATGAGAACGTCCCGATCACGCAGAGCGAAGATTACGGAGATGACGACAACAAACTTTCCGAGCCACCCTCTCAACCGGAACCGGTCGTTACACCCGCTCCGCAACCCGAACCGGAACCGGAGCCCGAACCGGAGTTGGCCAAGATCGGCACCGAGCAGGGGGCGGACGTCTATGTTCTCAAAAATTCCGACAAGCTGTACATCCGGATGGAATCGATGAATGCGGACTGCTGGTATGCGGTTTATGACGGCGGTTACTTTGCGCAGCAGATCGATATGGGGACGATTCGTGCGGGGGAATCCAAGGATTATGAGTTTGCGGAAGCGGCGCATTTTCATCTCGGATATGCGAAAACGGTGAAGTTAACGGTTAACGGTATTGAATTTAAACCAAGCGAATATGCGGGGAAATTTCATGTCGTCATCCGTTTGGATCGATCGGAATCCCAAGCATAATTCAAGTCCAAGCATTGTTCAAGCATATGCTTCTAAACGCCTGTCCATTCAAACTATCTCTGAACACAAAGCATTTCAGATCTATCGGATATTCCGTACTAAATCATGACAACGCCAGGAACCGTCAAGCCGCTAGATGACGGTTCCTTTTTTACGCCGCCGGCTTTTTCTTTCTTCTCAACATTGGTATAATCTGAGATGGAAGATGAAACGCTGAATCGATCGCGGAAGTCGGCTCAATACGGTTCATGGAAAGGATGTTGCATGATGAGCGAGTATTCTTTTGATATCGTCTCCAAAGTGGATATTCAGGAATTGGCCAATGCGATTGCGCAGGCGAAACGAGAGATCGAGAATCGATTCGACTTCAAAGGAAGCAAAAGCGATATTACGCAGGAAAAGACCGAGGTGATCGTCATCTCGGACGATGAGTATAAATTGAATTCCGTTCTCGATATTTTAAAATCGAAAATGGTCAAGCGCGGCGTCTCGCTGAAAAATCTGGAATACGGAAAGATCGAGCCGGCCGCGGGCGGTACGGTAAGGCAAAGGATCACCGTCAAGCAAGGCATCGACAAAGAAGTGGCGAAAACCATCAACACGTTGATCCGCGATTCGAAACTGAAAGTGAAATCCCAGATTCAGGGTGATCAGATCCGGGTTTCGGGCAAGAGCAAAGACGATCTCCAGAAAGTGATGGCGCTGTGCAGACAAGCCGACCTGCCGATCGACATACAGTTCGTCAACTTGCGATAATCGTATGATAACCGCTTACGTGCAAGGTGTGCAGCCCCCGCAAGGGGCTTTGCTTTTTTGACACCGTTTATTCGGCTCATTTATAATATCTAGATTAGATGTGTTTGAGTTTACAGGGAGGATACTAACCAATGACTGAACGGGTGAAGGTGGTCACATTAGGATGCGAGAAAAATCTCGTAGATTCCGAAATCATGTCGGGACTGATCGAGAAAAGAGGATACTCCCTCGTGGACGATGAAAAACAGGCAACCGTTATCATCGTGAATACGTGCGGGTTTATCGATGCGGCGAAGGAAGAGTCGGTGAACACGATCCTCGATATGGCCGAACTGAAGGAGACGGCGCGATTGAAAGCGTTGATCGTATCCGGATGTTTGACGCAGCGTTACAAGGAAGAGCTGATGAAAGAGATGCCGGAAATCGACGGGATCGTCGGAACCGGAGATTTTCACCGGATTACCGAAATTATCGATGAGGCGTTGAAAGGGAAAAAGCCGATTTTGGTGGGCAACCCGATCTTCAATTACGAGGAAATATTGCCCCGCAAAGTATCGACGGCCAAACATTTCGCCCATATCAAGATCGCCGAAGGCTGCGACAACAACTGCACCTTCTGCAGCATACCGCTTATGCGCGGCAAATTCCGGAGCCGCTCCATCGAATCGATCGTGGCGGAAGCGGAAGCGCTGGCCCGGCAAGGTGTTCGGGAGATCAGCCTGATCGCGCAGGACTCGACGAATTACGGATTGGACATCTATAACAAGCATATGCTGCCTGCGCTGTTGAACCGTGTAAGCGAAGTGGAGGGAATCGAATGGATACGGCTTCACTACGCTTATCCCGGTTCTTTCACCGATGAGCTGATCGATGTGATCGCGAACAACCCGAAAGTATGCAAATATATCGACATGCCTCTGCAGCACAGCGAAGATCTGATCCTGAAACGGATGCGGCGGCCGGGAAGGCAGAAAGACGCACGAGAACTTATCCATAAGATTCGAGACAGAATTCCGGATGTGGCGATCCGCACCTCGCTCATTGTCGGTTTCCCGGGCGAAACGGAAGAAGATTTCAACAATCTGTGCAAATTCGTGGAAGAAATGCGGTTTGACCGGCTTGGCGTATTCGCGTATTCGCTGGAAGAAGATACGCCCGCAGCGAGGCTGCCGGATCATCTGCCGCAGGAAGTGAAAGAGTACCGCGCGGCGGCGCTCATGGAACTGCAGCGTAGCATCGCGAGCGAAATCAACGGCAGCAAAGTGGGGAAAGTGCTCGACGTGCTGCTGGAACGTTACGACGGACGCAGCGACGTATATGTCGGCCGCACGCAATACGATGCGCCTGAAATAGACGGCGAGGTCTATGTGCGCGCGGAAAATGTCAAGCTCGGCACGATCATCCCGGTTCGCATCACGCACGCCTACGAGTACGATTTGTCAGGGGTGGGAGTCGGATGAACCTGGCGAACAAGATCACGATCGCGCGCATTTTTCTCGTTCCGCTTATCATGTTTTTTTTGCTGGTGAAACTGGAACTGCCGCAGATTCGTATCGAAACGTTCGAAATCACCTATAATCAGATTATCGCCGCTCTCATTTTCATTATTGCGGCGAGCACGGACGGCATCGACGGTTATATCGCCAGAAAAAAGAAACTGGTCACAAATCTCGGAAAGCTGCTGGACCCGCTTGCAGACAAGCTGCTTGTAACGGCGGTTCTCATCTCGCTCGTTGAAATGGGCAAACTTGATGCCTGGATCGCGGTCGTGATCATCAGCCGCGAGTTTGCGGTCACGGGATTGAGGCAGATCGCCCTGCTTGAAGGCAAGGTATTGGCGGCCAGCAAATGGGGAAAGTGGAAAACGGCGGTTCAGATCACGGCGATCGTCGCTCTTCTCATCAACAATTTCCCGTTTCATTTTATCAACTTTCCATTTGACCAGATCGCCAGTTGGGTGATGGCCGTGATCACCATCTATTCGGGAATCGATTATTTTGCGAAAAACAAATCGTTGATCCCGATCCAATGAGCGGGGGAGAGCCGGGTCGAAGAAAACGGGATGCGGTTGTCTTCTGCCGCATACGCAATCCTAACTGAACAAGGCGGTGCAGCACGTCAGTGAAAGCGGAGATCATTGCAGTCGGAACCGAACTGCTTGTCGGACAAATTGTGAACACCAACGCCAGATACTTATCCGAGGAATTGAACGCCATCGGGGTCGACGTGTATTATCACACTGTTGTGGGCGACAACTTGGAACGGATGAAAGCGGCTTTTGAGACGGCCCATAGACGTTCCGATCTTGTGGTGGTGACCGGAGGTCTCGGCCCTACGCAGGACGATGTGACGAAGGAAGCGCTCGCGGCGTTCACGGGCCGCTCGCTGCTCATCCATGAACCTTCGCTGAAAAAGATCGAACATTACTTTACATCGCGCGGCATCGTCATGACGGAGAACAACGTTCGGCAGGCGCATACGCTCGAGCACGCGCTGGTGCTGCCGAACGACAACGGCATGGCGATCGGCGTCGCGCTGGTTCACGAATCGACGCGCTGGCTGTTGTTGCCCGGTCCGCCGCGAGAGATGCAGACGATGTTCGCGAATTACGCCAGGGCGTGGATTATGGAGCAGATGGGAGAGACGACCTCCCTTTACTCGACGACATTGAAGTTCTCCGGCATCGGAGAATCGAGTATCGAGACCGAACTGCTCGATCTGATCGAAAACCAGAGCGATCCGACGATCGCTCCGTACGCGAAAGAAGGGGAGGTCGCCCTGCGGATTTCGACGAAGGCGGCCGACCGCGAGCAGGCGGAACGAAAAACGGCGCCTGTCGTCGCGGAGATCCGCGCAAGGCTCGGAGACTATCTGTACGCGGAACGCGACATTCCGATCGAACAGGCGGTCGTCGAACTGTTGCAGCGGACGAATCGCTCGGTGTCGGTGGCGGAGAGTTGTACGGGCGGTTTGCTGGCCGAATTGATCACAAGCATCCCGGGCTGTTCCCAAGTGTTCGCCGGTGGGATCGTCAGCTACTCGGCCAAGGCGAAAATCGAACAGCTGGACGTGCATCCGGAGACGATCCGAATGCACGGCACCGTGAGCGCGGAAACCGCCGAATCGATGGCCAAAGGCTGTTTGCGGCGATTCGGCACGGATTTCGCCATGGCCGTGACGGGAGTGGCCGGACCGGGAGAAATCGAAGGAAAACCGCCCGGAACGGTGTTTATCGCCGTCGCGGATCGTTCCGGCGCGCGGGTATACGATTTGCGTTTGTCCGGCGACCGGGAGATCATTCGCATGCGCGCCGCAAAAGCCGTGTTGTACAGGTTATGGGAACGTCTTCGGTCACAATCGGAGCAAGAGTGCTGATTCGCTCGCGTGTTAGTGTAAAATTTCCGTGGGCGTAGGAATCGGAAAAAAGAACCTAGAAAAAGAGCTTCTCCCTTGGTAAAGTGAAGTTTGCCAACAAACACGCCAAGAGGAGGAAGCTCTTATGAAACAATTTATCACAACGATGCCCACGATGAAAGAGATCGAACAATGGATTTTTCGAAAATTACAGGAAGAGTTCGCCAAAGCGATGAAGCGGGT